>ENA-OQIC01000593-OQIC01000593.1-human-gut-metagenome-genome-assembly--contig:-NODE-593-length-15512-cov-2.444069_pt1 | contig 15512 bp, 19 predicted proteins | sample MGYA00242572_ERZ504736 | MGnify/ENA primary metagenome ERZ504736 (study PRJEB26092, sample SAMD00036201) | human gut metagenome | host: Homo sapiens | study: EMG produced TPA metagenomics assembly of... | reverse complement strand
CTGATACTTACTTAAATCTACTTCGACTGTCTCGGCTTTTGATGGATGTTCTGTGATGTCTTTCGCTGCTGCCTTGGCAAATACAAGTGCTTCCAATAATGAATTACTTGCCAGACGGTTCTTTCCATGAACCCATTACAGCTTGTCTCACCGACTGCATATAAATGTTCCATAGATGTCTTGCTGTCTAAGTTTACTTTAATTCCACCCATGAAATAATGCTGTGCCGGTGTTACTGGAATCGGTTCTTTTGTCATGTCATATCCTTCATCCAAGCACTGTTTGTAGATGTTTGGGAATCTATGTTTGATTCTTTCTCCATCTAAATGTGTAACAGATAAATAAACATGATCACTTCCGTCTTTCTTCATCTGTTTGCAGATTTCTCCAGTTACAACGTCTCTTGGTTTTAACTCATCTGTAAAACGTTCTCCATCTTTATTCAGCAGATAAGCTCCCTCTCCTCTGACTGATTCAGAGATTAAGAATCTTCTTCCTGGTTTCTTTGAATAAAATGTTGTTGGATGGATCTGGATATAGTTAATATTCTCTAATTCAACATTATGGCGCAGGCAGATAGCCAGACTGTCTGCTGTCAGATGTCTGAAGTTTGTAGAATGTTTAAATAACCCTCCAAGTCCTCCTGTTGCAAGAACAGTATCCGGAGCTTCGATCGTATCTAAATTACCATCTGCATCTTTATATACAATTCCTTTACATTCTCCGTCTTTCTCAATGATATCGATCATCGTACAATTTTCCATGATCGTAATATTATCACGTTTCTTCGCCTCTTCGTATAAATGGCTTGTGATCTCTTTTCCTGTCAGATCTTCATGATGAAGAATACGGAATGTGGAATGTCCACCTTCTCTTGTAAACTCAATCTCTCCATCCTTCAAGTCAAATCTTACACCAAAATCTTTCAGATCCTGAATAATCTGTGGTGATTCTTTGATCATCTTCTCGACGGCACCTTTATCATTCTCGTAATGTCCGGCTTTCATAGTGTCCTCGAAATATGAATCATAATCTTCCGGATTCTTCAGCGCTGAGATTCTCCCTGCGCCAAAAATGAATCACTTTCTTCAACTTCCTTCTTTGTAATAACGATTACTTTGTAATCCTGCGGAAGAAATAATGCATTAAATAGCCCTGAAGCACCACTTCCTACAATGATCACATCTGCTGTTTTCATAATTCTCTTTGCCTTTCCTTGGAACTTTCCTGTCTTACTGCGCGATTCTTAACATCTCATCTAATGCTTTCTTAGCATTTAATCGCAGTTCTTCTGGTAATTCTACCTGATTCTTCATGTCTCTTAATGTGTCTCTTACATTCTCTAAACTGATACGCTTCATATTTGGACAGAACTGACGATGTCCTACAGAGTAGAATGTCTTTCCTGGGTTCTTCTGTTTTAATTCATATAAAACACCCATCTCTGTACAAATGATAAATACGTCCTTGTCAGATGCTGTCGCATAGTCAATGATTCCTGATGTACTTCCTACATAATCACCTAAAGCTACAACGTCTGGTGTACATTCTGGATGCACTAAAACTTCTGCTTCTGGATGTACTTCTTTGGCTTTCTTTACGTTCTCGGCTGTGATACTTCTATGTACATGACAGAATCCGTCATTGTAAATAAAGTTCTTCTCTGGAAGTTTGCTTCCGATATAACGTCCGAGGTTCTCATCTGGTACGAAGAAAATATTCTTCTGTGGAAGTGCTGTTACAACTTTCAGAGCATTGGATGAAGTTACACAGACATCAGAATGTGCTTTGATCTCTGCTGTAGAATTAATGTAACAGACAACAGCAAGATCATCATATTTCTTACGCATCTCTTCAATCTTCTCTACATCGACCATATGAGCCATTGGGCAGTCTGCCTTCTGATCTGGCATGATCACTGTACGGTCTGGGTTTAAGATCTTGGCACTCTCACCCATAAAGTTTACGCCTGCAAAACAGATCACATCTTTGGATTCTTTTAATGCAACTTTGGCAAGATAATAAGAATCCCCAACATAATCAGCAATTTCCTGAACGGCATCGTCTACATAATAGTGTGCTAGTAAAACAGCATTTTTTTCTTGTTTTAATTGTTCGATCTCTTTTTTTAAATTTTCCATCTTTCTCTCCTTGTTATTAAATTTTAATATACCACGACCACCCCTTCTGTTCAAGTATTTGTGATGTTTTTATATGATAAATACCAGTGATTTTACCTCTTTTTCAGATGCTTCAATCACTGGTATTATTATAAATTCTATTTATTTTATATGGTCACTATATATTTTCATATGCATTTGCTGTTTTCGTCCGATCATATCTTGTACATTGTCTCGTAATTATTTTTTCACATAGCATGTGTTCTTTCCTCTGCCTCTCTGCATGATCAATCCTTTTTTAACCATCTGCTTCAAAATCCTTCCACTCGTTGTCTGACTGATTCCTAATCTTTCCTGAACTTGTTTTCTTTGAATTCTTTTTTCTTGATCGATCATTTGCATGATCTGTGTTTCTTCGTCTTCTGGTTGTATATGTGTATGGTATTGCAGTTCTTCTCTTAATTCTGCCTGTGCATTTGTGTTTGGTAATATGATCTTAAATACATTATTACTGACTTTGATCTCTGGTTTTATAAACTGATCTTGATAAGCATTCATGATCTTTTGTATTCCTGTTCCATAAGCTTCGATCAATTCTAAACGGTAAAAAACATTCGCTAATCTTTTATTCCTGCATACAGAAATCCCCATCATCACATCTTCTAATGTAACTCCTGTTACCAATCCCCCAATGGATGTGAATTCTAACCGATCTTCGTACATACTGATCAGAATACTAGAACTATATCCGTAATCTCTGTGTACAAGACAGTTTAGCAATGCTTCTCTTACTGCTACTTCTGGATAATCTCTATTATCAATTCGATAAAGTTTTTCAAAAGTTGAATGTGTTTGATTTCTGAAGTCAATGTAATCATATACTGCTTCCATTTGTGCAAATAGTGATCCTGTAAATTCTTTTCTATCTTTAAATATATTTTGATTCTTTCCTTCAAAAACTGCTGTTTTAATCGTATGCACGCATTGGTCTGAAAGTAATAAAGCAAGATTCGTATAAATTCCATCTTGGTTTATAATTCCTAAAGTTTTCATCTGTGGCTGTTCTAATGTGATGTTTCTCTTTTGGAATTCTTTTTTTGTTTCGCAAAAAGTCAATTCTTGATCTAATGATCTCATATCTTCAAAATGATCACCATCTGTTTCTTTAATCATCTTTCTAATAGCTGTATCCGTTGCTGGGACAGAAGAATATCCTTGTCTTACATATACGCCTTCTGGTCTTAACCCTTTCTTCGCTATATAGTATGGGCGTTCTGTTCCTCTTTGAATATCTATGATCACAACTTGTTTTTGTTCTATCTCTTTTGTCTCATAATGCAAGAACATGGTTAAATCTGGTTTAATCGCATCTCTAACCATATTGCTTACTTGCAATGCTACACTGTCTGAATCTTCTACCCCGATAACTGTCCCATCATCTTCAATTCCAATATAGATTTTTCCTCCATCACAATTGGCAAATGCTATGATTTCTTTCTTGATGTCTGTGACTACAATGGATTTGAATTCCGTTCTCTCAGATTCTTGTAACTTCATGAAAAACCCTCCTTGAAATTATTCTGTCTGTTCTTTCTAACTTTATTCTAACCATTCTAACCATTCTTGTCAATTATAAATCACAGTGTTTGTATGCTGTATAGTGGTTTGAATCACGTAAATTATTTGAATATTATAAAAAGAGATTATGTGTCGGCAACCGTACGGACACGTCTGCACTTAGCGAGTGGATGGTCGTTAGACCATTCAGGAGCTTAGTACAGCTACGTGAGAGTCCGAACGCGAGTGGATTGCAGACACATAATCTCTTTTTATAATATTCCACCAATAATTTCCGTCTTCAAACTACAAATTTAATAGTTTTCTTCATGCACTTCAAAATAGCTCTGTGGATGTGCACACACAGGACATACTTCCGGTGCTTTTGTTCCAACTACGATATGTCCACAATTACGACATTCCCATACTTCACTTCACTTTTTTCAAATACCTGTGAAGTTTCGATATTCTTAAGAAGTGCACGGTATCTTTCTTCATGATGCTTCTCAATCTCTCCGACTGCTCTGAATTTGGCAGCAAGTTCTGGAAAACCTTCTTCTTCTGCAGTCTTTGCAAATCCTTCATACATATCTGTCCATTCGTAATTTTCACCTTCAGCTGCTGCAGCAAGATTTTCCTTTGTATCTCCAATTCCTGCTAATTCTTTAAACCACATTTTGGCATGTTCTTTCTCATTATTTGCCGTCTTAAGGAACAATGCAGACATCTGCTCATATCCTTCTTTCTTTGCAACAGATGCGAAATAAGTGTACTTATTTCTTGCCTGTGATTCTCCTGAAAATGCTTCTAATAAATTCTTCTCTGTCTGTGTTCCTACATATCTATTACTTCCCATGATTCTTCTCCTTACTGATTCCTTTACAATCACTTTATATATTTCCCTAGAAATTGATAATTTCTATACTTCAGATTTCCATAATCCATGCAGATTACAATACTCATATGCTGCTATGAATTCATCTCCATCGGCTAACATAAATACCGCCTCTGGTTTATCCCCTGGTGCAAATTTATGCAGCTGTCCACCATTCTTTGTTTCAATATATACTCCCATAATATAATGTTCTGGAAGCATTGGATGCTCTACGGAAGATACAGCTACTGTGATCTTATTTCCTTCCTGTGTCACAACTGGTAAATGTTTTTCTACTGCAGCATCTGTTGTGTTTGCTTTTAAATTTTTCAAATTCTCTATGGAACTTCCTGCTCCAAATACTTCTAATAATACTGTTTTGTCTTCTGAACGATAAAATTTAGCCATAACTTCTTCTCCCTTCTACTACAATATATCTATAAAAATTATTCTTTTGAAAATTGATCTTTCCCTACAAAACATAATGGACATTCAAAATCTTCTGGAACATCTTCCCATTTTGTTCCTGGAGCGATTCCTCCTTCTGGATATCCTTTTTCTTCATCATATTCCCATCCACATACATCACATACGTATTTCATTGTTTCATCCTCCTTATACTTAAATCGATAATAATTACTGTTATTATATTTATATAATAATACATGTGAGAAAAAATGTCAATAATATTTTTTAGAATTTGAATAGTGATATTTCTTTCTATGAATTATGTCCAATTTTTGTTATAATTAATTCATACTTATTGACACGCCGGGTACATCAGAGCGTGACAAAATTTACTTTTGATACTCTCATCATTAATATACAAAGTTACTGAACATTTACTCAATAAGGGAGGTGGCAATTATGGAGGATAAGATTACAAAAATATTTAACGCAGCTGACCAGATTCAGGCTGAGATGATTCATGATCATTTAAAACAAAACGGAATTGAAACCATGTCCAAACAACCTGGAACAGGAGAATATATGAGTATTGCAATGGGGTATTCTGTTTATGGAACGGATATTTATGTTAGAGAAGATCAGAAAGCTAAGGCAGAAGCTTTGATCAATGAACTGTTATACGATAATGACTACAATACATTCGAAGATGAAGATATCAAATTGCCTTGGTGGCAAAATAAAGTGATTGTTGCAAAATGCATTTTAGGATTTTTTATTCTTGTGATCATTATCATGATCGCAATGCAGATTCTACAATAAGATCATAAATTTAAGAAAGAACAGGTATGCTTTAGAATTCCTTGAAATCCTTATGCATACCTGTTCTTTGTTGTTGTTCATTATTTATATTTAGTTTATAGTTACCTTATAGTTAATCAAATTTCTGAAATACACCCTTAAGTGCTGGATAAATTTCTCTAAACTGCTGATACTTCGCCTCATACTTCGCAACAAGCTTGGCATCAGGTTCCACTGTATCAACCACTTTCACAAGCTGATCTGCTGCTTCCTGTACGCTGTCGTATTCTCCACATCCAACGGCTGCAAGCATCGCTCCTCCATATCCTGGACCTTCTTCGCTTTCGATCACGTCGACTTTCAGATTCATCACATTTGCAATGATCTTCTTCCATAATGGGCTCTTAGCTCCACCGCCGCAGATCTTTGTGCGTTCAATCTTGATTCCAAGACTTCTTGCGACTTCCAGAGAATCACGAAGTCCAAATGCAACTCCTTCTAACACGGCCTGTGTCATTTCTTCTCTCGTTGTATCCATGGACATTCCGATAAATGTTGCTCTGGCTTTTGGATCATTGTGTGGAGATCTCTCTCCCATTAGGTATGGAAGATAGAATACATGGTTTTCTCCAAGTTTGGTGATTCCTTCTTGTTCTTTGCTGTATTCTTTTGTCTTTAAGATCTCGTCCATCCACCATTTATTGCAGGATGCTGCACTTAACATGCATCCCATGAGGTGATAGTATCCATCTGCGTGGTCAAAAGAATGTAAGGCATTGTTGGAATCTACACCAAATGTCTTACTGGAAATAAAGATCGTTCCAGATGTTCCAAGGGAAATGTTACACATTCCATCTCCAACAGTTCCAGTTCCTACCGCTGCTGCCGCATTATCTCCAGCTCCCGCGATGATCTTGACTTCTTTGGATAAACCAAGTTCTTCTGCAATATCTTCTTTTAATGTTCCGACAACTTCATAACTTTCAAACAGTTTCGGAAGCTGTTCTTCACTCACTCCACAGATTTCCATCATCTGTTTTGACCAGCATTTATTCTTTACATCTAATAATAACATTCCGGATGCATCGGAATAATCCGTGCAAATGTTCCAGATAGTTTATATGCCAGATAATCTTTTGGCAGCATGATCTTTTTGATCTTGTTGAAATTGTCTGGTTCATTTTCACGCATCCACAGGATTTTTGGTGCCGTAAATCCTGCGAAAGCGATATTAGCTGTGTACTCAGATAATTTATCTTTTCCAATCTTGTTATTTAAATAATCTGTTTCTTTCTGTGTACGTCCATCATTCCATAGGATTGCAGGGCGAATCACATCATCATCTTCATCTAAAACGACAAGTCCATGCATCTGCCTCCGAAGCTGATCCCGGCAACCTGTGATTTATCACATTCGCTGATCAATTCTTTGATTCCTTCCATAGACTGACTGTACCAGTCTTCTGGTTTCTGCTCAGACCATCCTGGATGCGGAAAATGCAACTCATATTCTTTGGAAACGATTTTTTTGATTCCGCCTTTTTCATCCATTAACAGTAATTTCACTGCGGATGTTCCAAGGTCTACACCAATGTATAACATACAAACCTCCGATCTTATCCCCAAGGATTTTCTGTTGGATATCTGACTCCAGCTGACTGATTGTATCCAATCTCTTCTACTGGAACTCCAACATATTTAAATACTTCATATAATGTTTTTCCGAAATTACCAAATGCTACAGCTCCATGATGAGGGAAGTTTTTCTCGATCTCAACTCCTAAGTTGTATAACTGCTGGATTGGTGCATTGCATGCTAAGAAGTTTAATGGACGAGGCCCAAAACTGATGATCTTTAAGCTGCTTAATCCAACGACAGCTCTTGCGATTGGTACAATTTCAGATTATAACTTGCATTCAGCATACCACAATATGCATCTCCACGTCCATCTAACAGATTATCTCCTCTTTCCTCTGCTGCTGCAAAGAACATTTTTGGTCCTTCAAAATGTTTGGCAAGTAATGTTTCTGCGATTCACTGATAAACTTTCTGGGAAACAATCTCTGCTGACTGCTACGATTCCGATCTTTACTTTTGGCATATTACTCATTTGATTCTCCATCCTTTCCTTTTTTGATCATTTTAATGTGATATTTTCTCCAACTAATCCACAAAACGCTCCAGGTATTTGAGTTTCTTCATATGCGATCAGCCATTTATTCTGTGCAGTTAAAAGTTTGTCTTCTCCATTTATCACTTATAAGATTATAACAATATGCTTTTGTTTTCTCGACTAATTACTTATCTCATTTATGGCACTTTTTTGTCTTTTTCGAAATTCAGCAGGCATGATCCCATACTTTTTATAAAAGCTTTAGAAAATGCTTTGTTATTTGGAAATCCATTTTCCATGGAAATATCACTGATCGTCATCTTTGTCTCTATCAGCTGTCTGTACCCATGTTCAGTGCGGATTGCCTGCAAATAATCTTTATAATTGATTCCTGCATATTTTTGAAACATTCGAGATAGATAGGATGGAGAATACCCGAAAATCTCTGCAAGTCTTGCCAAAGATAATTCGTCTTTGTAATGTTCTTTCATGTAATCTGTGATCACAGATAACTTGGTTAACTGCTTGTGTTGATGTAAAATATCTGGATGTACATTGATCTCTCGGTATCTTGTGACCATCAGATATAACATATCATAAAACAGGCTTTGAATCTTCAGATCATAGCCACAATGCTTATCAGAATATGCCATATACATCTCACAGATCATTTCCATGAGCTGTTCATCCTGTGCCTGCGGAGCATGGGCGAAACAAATGAACTGATCCTGGGTGTAGTATTTTTCAAACATATTAAGCGACATCTGAAGCACAACAGTCATATTTTCTTTTGGTGCATGAATGGAATGCACTTCGTTGGAATTGACAATGATAAAATCTCCACATTCCAGTAAATACTCCTGATCGTTTAAATAAAACTCCAGCGTTCCCTGAAAGACCGCAAAGATTTCGATCGATCTGTGCCAATGTTTTTCTCTGATGTAATTACCATCTCTGCCTTCAAAAAGGAACATCTTAAATGGAAGATCCTTATTCGGCATGATCAGTTCATGTTGAATCTCTGTCATCGCTTTATCCTTTTCTTATCCTCGTGGATATCCTTTTATTTTGTCACAACCATCGATAATAAAACTGATAATATTCGTTTTTTCATACTCTTCCTCCTCGAATATTTGTAAATCTTTCTCTTTTTTTGCAACGATTCAATACTCAAATTATACAATAAATTCTAGCTAACCGAAATAGATCTTTATCAATTCCAATTCTTTATTTTTTCTTTCTCTTTCCATCTGTTCCATCTTGCGTTATACTTATTTTAGTTTAAAAATCAGAAGGGAGTTTTTTCATGAAAACCAGCATTAGTAATTCTGGCTGCCGGAATGGGAAGCCGTTATGGAGGATTAAAACAGATGGACCCTATGGATCCAATGGGACATGCGATCATCGATTATTCCATCTATGATGCAAAACGTGCCGGATTCGGTAAGGTAGTCTTTGTGATAAAGAAAGCAATTGAGAAAGATTTTAAAGAAACTGTTGGAGCAAGGGTTCCTGAAGGAATGGAAGTATGTTATGCATATCAGGAAGTAGATGCATTACCAGAAGGTTATAATGTCCCAGAAGGACGTGTGAAACCTTGGGGAACTGCACATGCTGTTTTATGTGCAAAACCATTTATCAATGAACCATTTGCCGTGATCAACGCAGATGACTATTATGGTGTTGATGGATATAAAGTCATGGCTGATTTCCTTACAAGCCATGAAGAGAAAGATGGAAAGGCACCATTTGCAATGGTGGGATATCATCTTGGAAATACAGTTACAGAGAATGGATACGTATCCAGAGGTGTCTGTGAAGTTGATGACAACCACCAGTTACTTTCTATCACAGAAAGAACTCATATCGAAAAACGTGAAGATCATGCAGAATTCACAGAAGATGACGGTGCAACTTGGGCATCGCTTCCATTTGATACTTTAGTGTCCATGAACTTCTTTGGATTCCAGCCTATGATCATGGACGAGTTAGAAAAAGGATTCCCTGCTTTCCTTGATCAAGCGATCAAAGAGAATCCATTAAAAGGTGAATACTTTATTCCTAGTGTCGCAAGTGACCTGTTACATGACGGAAAAGCCTCTCTTGAAGTGCTTGTATCTAAAGATCAGTGGTATGGTGTTACATATCCAGAAGATAAACAGAGCGTTATTGATGCTTTAGCTGCTTTAAGAGAAAATGGTACTTATAAATTTTAATACCGTTAAATATTCATTTGTAAAAGCAAAAAATTATCAGCCAGTTTGAATTCATCTTTTCTTCCAAACTGGCTGATATTTTTACGCTATATTTTATAATCATCATTCGTATCTTAATTTACCCTATAAACTTTAACACCTGTTTTCTTACCAAATCTCTTTGTCTGTTTATGAGATTTAAAGAATACATCGATATGTTTTCCTTTGACACCGCCTCCGACATCTTCGGCTACGTATGTTTTTCCATTGATCTGTACTTTTGATCCTAATTTGATCTTTCTTTTATCTACAGCAATAGTTCTTCCCTGTTTTGCTTTCTTTCCAGAAGCTGTTCTTGTTCCCCATTTTCCACTGCATTTTTTACATCCGCAGTATGCTGTTAATTTGTATTTTCCTAAGTATTGTACTTCGTTATCTTCTGCTTTGGTTGAAGTTGATCCTGTAAAGATGATTCCTGATGCTACAACTAACATCGCAATCACTACTAACAATTTCTTCTTCATAACTTTCAGCATATAAACCTCTTTCTGTGCTCAATAGTTTCTTAAACTTCGAAACAATTTTGTAACAATTTCGAAATCTATGTTTCATACTTTACCCGATATCCCTCGATATGTCAACCTTTGTACTCGATAAAATACAATTCTTTTCCAATATATGTAAGTTTGTTGTTACAAATTTATTAACTTATACGATTTGTTTTTATATATTTGTATAAAATATTTCTATTTTCATTGCGTTTTTTCCATCAAAAAAAGAAGCGGAAAACCGCTTCTTTACGTTGTTTCTTCTTATAAAATGATATCCATGACACCATCTAAGTAAATATTTTCCACATCCTCGATCAGCCTGCGTCACATGCCTGTGTTAATTTTGGATCAATTGGAAGTTTTCCGAGTACTGGAATGTTAAACTTCTCAGAAATTTCTTCAATATGACTGTCTCCAAATACCTTAATCTCTTTGCCGCAATCTGGACATTTGATGTAGCTCATGTTCTCGATCAGACCCAGAACTGGTACATTCATCATGTTCGCCATATTCACAGCTTTCTCCACAATCATTCCTACTAATTCCTGTGGAGTTGCAACGACAACGATTCCATCTAATGGAATAGACTGGAAAACTGTTAATGGAACTTCTCCGGTTCCTGGTGGCATGTCCACAAACATCACATCAATGTCTTTCCATAATGTCTTACCCCAGAACTGTTTTACAACGTCTGCTACAACTGGACCTCTCCAGATCACTGGCTGTGTTTCTTCTTCTAACATTAAGTTTAAGGATACAACTTCGATTCCGAAATTTGTCATTGCTGGAAGAATAATCCCTTCTGCATTTCCTAATAATCTTTCATGAAGCCCAAATGCCTGCGGGATGGATGGTCCTGTGACATCCGCATCAAGAATTGCTGTATGCAACCCTTTTCTCATTGCTGCGACTCCTAATAAAGAAGTTGTCATGGATTTACCTACGCCACCTTTTCCACTGACGATACCGATAACCTTCTTTACTTTACTTTCTCTATATAATGGTTCAAGAAAATCTGTTTTCTCCTGTGTTCTGCTTCCGCAGTTTGCACTACAACTGCTGCAGTCATGACTACATTCACTCATTTTTACGCCTCCATAGCTTCTAAAATATCTTTTGCACTAGATGCAATATCACCGTTAAATACAGCGGATCCTGCTACAAATACGTTTGCTCCACATTCTTTGACATGTGCTACGTTCTTTGCTGAGATTCCTCCATCTACTTCAATATCGATATCCAGTCCTTTTTCATTGATGATCGCTCGTAATTCTTTGATCTTGTCATCCATCTTCGCAATATAAGACTGTCCGCCATAACCTGGGTTTACAGTCATGATCAGTACCATATCTAATTCTTCTAATACATAATCTAATGCAGATAATGGCGTTGCTGGATTCAAGCTACTCCAACTTTTAATCCTTTCGCTTTTACCTGCTGGATTGCTCTATGAAGATGTTTTGTTGCTTCTGCGTGAAGAGTGATCAGATCAGCTCCTGCTTCTGCAAAATCATCAATATATCTTCCTGGTTCTTCAATCATTAAATGTACATCAAATAAAGCTTCTGTTTCTTTACGAAGTGATTTAATCACTGGAAGTCCCAAGGAAATATTAGGTACGAACATTCCATCCATAACATCAATATGCACCCATTTTGCACCTGCTTTTACTGCTTCTTTTACATCTGCTCCAAGATTCGCAAAATCTGCTGACAAAATTGATGGGGATAAAATATAATCCATAACTCATTTCTCCTTTACACACCTGTTTTTAGCACTCTTTTTAGTATAACGTATTGTTTATAACAAGTCTAGTTACTATCAAAAAAAGAACCTTCTTATTTTAGTTCTTTCAGAAGGTTCTTTTTGAATTTTATGTAATTGTTTTACCCACGTTCAATGATCTTTGCAATCTGTTTTGCAACATTCCATGCATGGTCACCAATACGCTCAAAGTCTGTTAACATTTCAGAGAAAATGATGCATGCTTCATCATTACATTCTCCTTTATTGATACGTTCCAAGTGGCTTTCATAGAATTCTTCTGTCTTTTTGTCAATAAAATTTTCTGAATCATGAACTTTCTGAAGCCATTCCTGCGTATCCTCTGGTACCTTAGAAATGTTATGGAACATTTTTTCACAGATCATTTTCATTTCTTCCATCTGCTGTTTTGCGTCATCTGAAAATACAATATGTTTTTCTTCGATCAACTTTGTATAATCACAAATATTAACTGCATGATCTCCAATTCGTTCGATATTGCTTGTCATATCAAGATATGATCCGATATTTTTTGAAGCTTTAACATTTGTTTCATGTGCCATCATCTTTGCTGCGGCTCTTGAGATTTCTTTGTTCAGATAATCAATATAATCTTCTCTTTTATCAACATCACCTAAGAGTCTGCTGCTTCCTGCCAAAAATGCATCAAAACTTTCTTCTACATTGACCCTTGCCATCTCAAGCATTCTCTGAATTTCATTTCTTAAGTTCTGTAAGTTGATCGCTGATGTACCAAATGTAGCATCTACTCTTGTATCAACTGATTTGATGTATTTTAAATGTTTGTGATGTTCTTTCTCTTCTGCTTTCTCTGGAAGGATCTTGGTTGCAAGTTTTGCCAGATAATTTCCAAATGGGATCAGCAGGATGGTTGTACTGATATTAAATAATGTATGCATATTGGCAATCTGTTTTGTAATACTGCTTCCACTGAATCCTGCCACATAATTTGTCAAAGGTGTCACTAAACATAAAATTGTAAAAATGGCTGTTCCGATAATATTGAAGCTTAGATGAATGATCGTTGCTCTCTTCGCACTTCTCTCTGTTCCGATCGATGCTAAGATCGCTGTAATACATGTACCGATATTCTGTCCAAATAATACAAAGGCTGCATCATGGAAACTGATCACTCCGCTTAATGCTAATGCCTGCAGGATACCTACAGAAGCTGAAGATGACTGGATGACCGCTGTAAAGATCATACCTGCGATGATTCCGATCAATGGATTTGAGAATCTTGTCATCAGGTTGATAAATGGTGGATACTCACGAAGTGGTATCATGGAATCTCCCATCATGTTCATTCCAACAAATAAAATACCAAGTCCTGCAATGATTTCTCCGACAAACTGTACTTTTTCATTCTTTGAAAATACAACGATTGCTACACCGATAAACGCAATTAATGGTGCTAATGCCCCAACATCTAAGGCAATTAACTGTCCTGTAATTGTTGTACCAATATTAGCTCCCATGATGATCCATACGGCCTGATTTAATGTCATCATTCCAGAGTTTACAAATCCTACGACCATTACCGTTGTAGCTGAGGATGACTGGATCACGGCTGTGATCAAAGCTCCTACGATAATACCTAAGAATCTATTGGATGTCAATTTTTCCAAAATGTCTTTCATTTTATTTCCGGCAACGGATTCTAATCCGTTACTCATCATCTGCATACCATATAGGAATAATGCTAATCCTCCCAACAGACCTAAAATGTTTGTACTGCTCACTTTTTTTCTCCTTTAGTTGTTCTTTTCTTTACTTTTCTTTCACTTATTTTTTACAACAGTTTTATTTTAACTTATTTAGGAGATGTGTTGTGTTAAATGTATGTAAAAATTTTTTTGTACTTTTATATGTTTATACTTTGTTTTTTATTGAATTAATATATGTTTTCTGTTAAAATAAACGTCAAGGTGTTACTTCACATTGACGTGAATGGCGGTTTGCTTCCTACGGGGAGTTCTAGCCCGATTACATAGATCCATCTCTTTCATAGAGAAATCTGACGGAAAGGGGACTTGAAATTATGCTAACCATTACAGACCTAATCGCAGTAATCTCACTGTGTGCGACTTTTTATAGTCTTGGCTATGTGCGTGGAAAGCATGATGCCAAGACAGAAAAAGACCGCCCTACCCTGAGAAAGTAAGCGGTCTATAAAACTTATATTAATCAGGCAAACCGTCATCGGTAGCACCTTTTTATATTGTTATATTAACATCTATAATTTTTTATGTCAATTCTATTATCTAATTTATATTTAACTTTCTAGTCAAAATAAACTCAATCACCAAATGACACAACACAATTTCCACAAGAAAGGCAATAAGACACGGAAGATAAAACCAACTGTAATATCTATTATGTTGCAACAATACCACTTGCATTTCATAGCCAACCAAGAATAAAAAAGCTCCTACAATGATCATTGTCGCAAATCTGTTTTTACTTCTCATCTGTCCAATGCATATTGCTGTATATGCCTGATAGATCAGATGCATCGTCCATATGCTTCCATATATGATCATATAAAGAATGGTTAAAAACAACTTTTGTTTTTGTAAAATCCTGAAAATGTCGAATCGGTATTCCTTGAAGTGAAGCTTCTCCGTGATATACAATACTTTGTATATAAATCAATATATCATTTTCTGCAAAGAAGATAAAAACTGTTGTAAAACTGATGATGATCGCACTGAAAACCTTTGACAAGATCAACTTCTCACAGTCACTGGAAGTGTATGTGTAAGGTAGCTTTCCTTTCCATACATGCTTTTCCAGAACCTTTGTATCACAAGAATAATATTCACGCAGAATATAAAATAAATACCGGTCACAACAACAATAGCCTGTGCCTTTATTGGGATATGATCATAAAATGTTTCATAATTGAACACAGTATTGATTCCATGGACAATTCCATAAATGATCAAAACAGCCCATAGTGGCAGCATGATCTTACGGTAATATTTTAGATCATATTTCATCAATTTCCTTAACATAATTTTTCCTCCTCTCCTTATCCCTTCTATTTTTCCTACTCCAGATTCAATTTCTTCGTTAATATCACTTCTGTGACAATATGATAAACAATAA
>ENA-OQIC01000592-OQIC01000592.1-human-gut-metagenome-genome-assembly--contig:-NODE-592-length-15517-cov-2.407537_pt1 | contig 15517 bp, 16 predicted proteins | sample MGYA00242572_ERZ504736 | MGnify/ENA primary metagenome ERZ504736 (study PRJEB26092, sample SAMD00036201) | human gut metagenome | host: Homo sapiens | study: EMG produced TPA metagenomics assembly of... | reverse complement strand
TCCTTTTATTCGTTATTTCCTATCACAAAGGTACAAATAAAAAACGAAATCAAGAAACAAACAAGAAACAAAAATGCACCTAAAAAAGCAAAGCAACAGAAAACGTAGAAAACAACTGAAAATAAAACTCGTATATAAATTATTGATATATAGATGATTTATCTATATTTATTTGGAACTTGTTTTCATTTTATATATGTCTTTATGATTATTGGTAAGTAAAAGTTTACGCTAGCATTTGCTTCCGCATCACGGGTAACTATTTTTCGAACAAAGCGTGGCGTCCTGTCAACAAACTTAGTCATCGAACTCACCAGATAAGTCAGCGTATCCGAGTACGGAAGGGGAAACCTGCTTCCATTACTATTCAGCACATCACCAACTACATATACCTTCATACGTGCCGAATTTTCATCTGCCGGTACTTTCTGCGAGTAGAGGAAATGTACCTGATCAGTAGCATAAATCACCGTATCGAGCTGCGCTTCAGGATTGAACGGAAAACGAACGATATCACGGTATTTTGTATCTTTCATCGCCTTACGCGCCTCATTACGGGCAATTTTCTGTGTATTATAGAACATCTTTATCAGACTGGTCGAATCAAGAGAATTGATACGTGCCAGTCGCTCTTCATAGCTCGCCTGCCGAGCCGCATGCCGCAGAGCAGGCGGATGTATGTTATACAATTTACGTATCAAACGGTATTGCGGATAAGTTGACCGCAGGAACTCGTAACGACCGATATAACGATTAACCGTAGTAGCCGAATCAAACCGGCTGAGTTCAAAATCCCGCCGTGTTTTACGTCCCGGGACACGCGATACTATAGAATCGGGCAAATCACGATGATAGGTATATAGAGGCAGAAGACCACGAAAAGGTCCTATCATTCCCCTATCAGATACCCCTTGTTGCTGCCGGACATAATATTCGTATATATCTTCTTTTGAAAACTTCGACAGCAATGTATGCCGTGTCTGCATTGTATCTATCCGTGTCCTCGTCTCCCACAAAGGAGATAACGTATCCGGATCCGGACGACGGAAATGAAACATCGGGAAAAAATTTTTCACCTTCTCGTAGCGACGAATATATTTCTCCGTTAATTGGTTGCGGTTCAGGTACGACGAAGTAGTATCACGTCCCACCATAAAAGCTCGCAGAAATCTTACTCCTTCCCTACTTCAGCACGCGCGCCTTTAGTACGATAATATCGGTAAAGGATAGCATCCAGCCGTTCCATTTTATCATTAAAATAGCCAAAGCGAGAAGCATATATTCGTATCGCAGCATCCGGGTCCGCTTTATAGAGTGCGCGCTTTGCCTGCCACATAGGGGTACTCAGTGCTTTGTCGCGAAAATAATTCTTGCGGGCTATCAGTCCATCGGATTGGAAAGTGGCATTATCGGCCCATTTATTGTTGAAGAAGCGGAAACGTTCCAGCAGATGCCTACTTTGAAACTGTAAGGTGTCATTCATCCGCTCCCATGCACGACCGTATCGCCACCACTGCCGGGTAATCATTCGTTGAGAGTTATCCAACATACGACTTTTCATCAGGCTGTCCCGCCTGCCTACCTGACGGTTGAACATATCAAAACGCAACAGCAAAGGGTCCGGACGACGTTTCCTGGCATCCTGTATTGCCCAACGTTTCTCTAACCCGCGTTTATACCACTCAAACGCTCCAGATAGCGCTCGAAAGAGTGATAGTTTACATAAGTCCGGTAAAAATTGACAGAATCCGGGATGATTTTTTCGACAAAACGGTCATAATGCCGATAATCCCGCTCTTGCGCCTCCCGAAAACGTTGGCCCGTGAAACGCAATTCTTTTAATGAATCGGGCGTATCCCCCCGCATTAATACCGGGCGGATATTAAGCATCCAGTTATCCTTCTGCAGGGCTTGCGGCACCGTTACTACAAATTCTATGTTAACCATCCCGTTGCGCTCCGCCGTGTTACGGTAGAACGGGCCGACACCACAACCTCATCCAGAGCCAGCGTAGTCAGGTTCTCTTTATGGATACTATCCCATTCTACAGACATACCCACAGGAATAGAATCTCCTTTAGAATTGACAAATGTAAAATTTGAAACCGGAGGCAAGCTAACAGAATCACGCTTTACCACATTCATCGGCCCCGTTTCCTGCCTGGCCGGCAATGCCAGTGTCACCCTGGGCTGCTCTTTATGGAGAAGACCGAATGGCGTACATGCAGTAATAACCATTATCAGAAATATAATATAGAAACTTTTAGTATTCTTCATACACTCGTGGGTCGAATAAAAAATCAACCTCAGAATAAATAAACAAGATTAAATGCCAATTTAGGAGTCGGTAAAAAGTAAGTTCCCGATTTTACCTTATCTCCACAATGTTCGCAACGGTATTTTGTGTACGGAGCCACAAGCAATCCCAATCCTGCCTCCACTTCCATATTCCAGCGTTTACTCAGCAACCAGGAACGTCCGTAAGTCATTCCGGCACCATACCCCCATCCCTGATAACGGTAGTCACCACCCAACAGACCATCCCAAGCCACATTGTAACGGGCCCCCATGGCATACATACTGATAAAACTACCTGCATAGGTTTGCCAGAACCAGTACCGTGCACCGGGTTCTATCAGAAAGTGTTTTATCTTACGTGTATCGCTGAAGTTCCACGGATTATAAGAAAAACCAAGATTCAACGTCCAATGGGTACTCAAAAGCATACTGCCCTCGGCATTAAAAGTAGTGGTAGCCAATTTAAGCGTATTGGTCTGTACTGAATAAAACTGTGCCTGCAGATTACTCGTAAGACTACCTGCAAACAATAGAAAAAAGAATAATAAACAATATCGTATGATTCGTCTCATTGATGTTTCAATATATGAAGTTTATTTTTGTCAACAAATAGTTTAGCACACCATTTGTCATAGCCATTTCGATAGCTATAGACCGTAGGTGGAACGCTAACCTGTATATGGGTATCCGAGACCAGGGTATTGTAATAATCTGAGAGGTTTAACAAACAGAGTTCGGTAACGGGAAGGAAAGGCAGACAGTCTCCATCACTCGTAAAAAATGCCTCGGCAAAGTCATCCAACTCAGGATACATGATACTCAAGTAATACGCAGAACAGCCAAATGCACACCACCTATCATCAACATAAAAAAGATAGATGTGATACAGATTGTCAAGTTCCATCATTTTTGCTAATACCGGAATTTCCATATTACATTTTATTATTGGTTAATAATCACTTACGCATCTCACATTGCTTGAAGTAGTTTTAAGCTGCCAGGAACACTGAGGCACCCCCTGTTTGAAATCGAAATACCATGCATTGGCAGCATCTTCCTCTGTGGCAGCCCAATATATTTTTGACGATACATTTTCCATCTGTGCTGCCGGATAGATAACTCCCACAGGCTCACGAAACAGCCACATCAATTGCAGCTCGCGCTGGGTAGGAACACGCCATTTACGGTTTGGGTCACCGGCTATTTTGTAACTACGGCAGCCCGTGGCAGCAGTTGATCTAAAATCTGCATTCAGATTTCCATTTCCATCGCCTGCACCTTCTGCCTGCATCCAGGTGACATTAGCTACATCGGTAGGAGCTATAATGAAACGCATCGGAATCCTGTCATTGACAATCGGATTCCCACCATTTCCACGGGATACCTGGTGACGGATGGTTGCGTCGTTTTTCATCATTTTGAACCCGGAGACCCATTGGGCGGACCCTGCCAATCCTTCCGCATAAATCACGGCATAAACCTGGCTGTTGACAGTCTCTTTTTTGATATACTGCCCGAAAGCATCTGAAGGGAAACAGAGGCATACCCAAACAATCGGCAGGAGGATATAATATTTAAAACTCATAATTTTCACTTTTCAATGGGTTATATTTTAATGAATGGTGTTAACTGCATCCGGATCCCGAAAGCCCCGTACATAGTGACGATCATCATTACTATTGACAGGTGCGGTTTTCACTTCTCCTTTATTCGTGATGATAAAGCATTAGGACTACCAAGGGCGGTAGATGACCAGTAGCTGGCACTCAACTGACTTGCCGTACTTGCAGAAGAAATCCATGTTCCGATCAGTTCCGAGACGGAAGGAAGATACCATGAAAATGATGTATCACCTCCATTAACCAGCCCATTCAATCCTCCATAACAGGCCTGCGCCGCCGGATAATGCAGATAAAAAATATCATTTGCCTCCAGTTGTCGGGTATTGCCATAACCGTCTGTCAGGGAGGTGGCTCCACGATTATTATACGAACCTATAACCTGCCATCTCACATCCTGTCTGCCGTTTTCCTCACCCCCGCCTGTTGTCCCGTATACTTGCTATCCTGAAAGAAAGCCTCCAGTCTTTTGGAATATTCCCATTTAACGGCAGACGGATCGGTTTTTGAAGCCAAGGCGTTGTCATTTGCATCATACGCTTTAAGTTCTCCGGAGAAATAGCCGGGAATAAACCTTATGACATTGGTGTCGTCGTCCGACCTTCCCTTCAGGGTGATATTATAGGTCAGGTTATTATTGGAGTACACACTGAAATCAGTAGTCAGGTTCTTTCCCAGATAAATCTGATAGAGAACGAAATCTTTTACTACGGGAAATGAACCCACTCCATCAGGAGACATCTCTCTACCCATAATTTGGAGATAAGTACCTCCGATTGGCGCGTTATCACGCGAGTGCCCGAAGTGGAGATCGCTACTGACTGCTGAAGATTGACAGGGAGATAGGAAGACTTCCCATTCAGAGGAAGAGCCTCGCCTACTGTGGAGGTAAGTGGCTTGAACCAATAAGCCGAAAACTGGTTCAGGGGATCTACAGTGGGGAAAACGGCGAACCGCCCCAATGTGTTAAAGTAACTTTTATTGGGAATACTCATTAATATCAAGTCCCAATTTTTTAAGTTACTAAACGCCGGATTATCTGTCTTAACATTAAAAGTGACCTTCGCTACCGTCCGTTTCAAAGCTATGGATAGCTGTTTGGCTTCACCGGTATTTATGGTGGCATCAACCGAACCAGACATGATTATTGCATCTTTCTTCACTCCGTTTACTGTAACTTTATGCAAAGGGAAGTCTTGGTTTCCTGCTTGCGAAATATGCATATTCTGCAAATCCGAATATGTGGAAGTATTTTCCTGCAAAGTATTAAAATCTGTCCCATCAACGTTCGCTATAACCACGAACCGATGTTTAACGACAGTCCCGCCGGCCCTGTTGTAGTTGCCTGAAGCTCTACATCCGCTGTTGTGATTACCCCATCCTTACAAGGATAGGTAGCTTTACCGAGTAAGTGGCAGTTTCCGTTATTCCGGCGAACTGTAATACGGTATAGTTATAGACGGCGTTTTCTTTATCAATGGCTGCGACAGCATCTCTTGTAACGGGTGTTTTCACCAATTCGATGTCCATATCCTGATTGGAAACGGACAAAACAGTACTTTCTCCTCCCGAACGCGTGTCGCCCTGAAAGGGGGTATTAAAAGCCTCGGTGCTGAAATTCAACCTGACGGGAACGGTTTCCGAGGATAGAGGCATTTGGGATGAAGGCATCATGTCGTCGTCCGTACACCCCGCCAACAACGGGCATATCATGCATATTGAGAATATTAATTTTCTAATCATAAGAATATTATTCATTCATGAAATTATATGATGTCGTTATTGAAGTTGCCGGATACAACGTACAGAGAGTCTTGTGCTTTTGTCTTGAGCGGATATGTTAGGGCCTCTACCAACAAGAGTGTTATCATCATAATAGAGCATAGCCCAAGCTTTGTCCTCACTTTCTTCGGTTCCTGTCCAGTAAAGTTTCTCCTGGTTTACATCATTCGTTAGTTTCAAATTTATAAATTGTTTAGTACCGGCACCATATATTGCATATACCAATAGTGCCCTGAGCTCGGATGCCCTTGGAAGCCTCCAGTCTTTAAAGCCCCCCCCGTTATATTTCCTGCAAAGTTCTTTTGCAACCAACTGTCCCATTTCATCTTCCCACGCACCGGTTCAATGGAAACATCTTTTGTAGTCATCTGAAATAGCCTGCAAGCCGGTTCCTGGGTAGCAACATTAGCATCATCCTCTATGATTATACCTTTGGGAGGAGGCGGATCCGTCACCGGTTTGGCCGGCACATATTCTCCGTTGCCACCATACTTCACAGTAGTAAGGTAATTATAATACCGACGGTCACCAGCTGGCAAGTCTTTGTATTTTGGAGGAAATACTTTGCCATTAGCCGTCGTCCAACCACCATTATCCTCGGCATAGTAGAAACTCATCTCTTGATAATTTGTAGGATTAGTTACATTTTGACCAAAATCTCCATCAATACGTGTTGATGTCCAGTTTAAAAGCCGCATATTCAGAGACGAATTATTGAATTCAACGTTATAAGTATTGGCATAACCCTGCTTGAAACCATATGTGTCTCCGTCATTGTTCAGGTGCTCTCTTCCGAGAGAAAAGATTTCTTTCTTTCCGTCAATTATCAATGTGAAAACAAGGTCGTCGTCTTTAACATTTCTATCCATAAATGCAGGAACCAGAAAGTCGTATATTATAGGAGTTGCTGTATCTCCGGAGGGATCCAGTACCTCTGCAGTCCTCACTTCTCCTATCGGTCCCTGAATAGCTCCCTGCATTGCCATACCCGTTGCCGGATTGATCTTTCCTTTGTTTTTAATCCATCCTCCCGATAGGTTGTCTATGGATACGCCGCTCAGCTTGTGACTGCCTTTATCAACAGATTTCGTTACCTTGATACTTATCCAGGAGTAGGCATGCTGAAACTTCAGAGGAATAGTCACCTTGTCTGAGCCACCGGATGAAGGTATCGTATATGAAGTGTTGGTATTGTAGAGTATTTCCTTCTGTTGGGGGTTATTGGTCTGTGTAAAATCAAACGGAATTCCATCAGTGAAGTTCTCGGTTCCGGCAATGGCAGGATAATAAGCGATTACCCTTAGCGGCTTTCCTTCCGGTCCCCGGGGAGTTACCACTGTACCACTAGCGTTATTGCTGAATTCCCAGTTCCAAGGCGCATCGCCCGAAGGTCTACTCATGGTTGCTTTCAGATTACGGGATCCTTCAAAAATCTCACCCCGTGATGCATTATCTTTGGTGACAGACATGCCAAAAATATATTCGTTTTTGGCAAAACCTTCAATGGGAACAAAACTTCTTGTTTCAGTAGTGGTTGCATCAATCGTCGACGCATTGAAATTCAGGAGCACACCGTTTGCCTGAGTCTCTGTCTCGATCCGGTCACTATTATCACAGGCTCCTGCCAGTAATAAAAAGCACGATACAAGGATGATTGTCCCGGATAAATTATGTTTCTTTTGAGTATCCATATTTATTGTATATGATATTTTTTCATTTACTGCGTTTGTCGTACACACCGGATTTTAAATTTTTTCGTTGTTTTGTCATAGGGTGCCGCATTGCCCGGATTCGTAGCATCAAAGTTGATTCCCCAAGCCTGTTCGGAGTGTCTTTTATCTACCTTCGAATCACTTACCAGATATTCCGAACCGCTCCAGTAAGTTCCGCTTAGTGGAGCAAACCCTCTCATTGCCTCCAGGCTCCCTCTGTTTAAATAGAGCAAAGCCAGCTCGGAAAGCCGCGGAAGCCTCCAGTCGCCAAATCCGTCTCCTTCATAGTTGCGGCAAATGTCAAAAGCCGTAAGGGTTTTACCCGTTTTCCACGGATTGGTATCTCCACCCGTCACGTCAGTGACATCATCGGCCGATACCATAAGGGAGGGGTATACTCCCTCATAATCAAAAGCCACCTCTATGGTGTGATATAGCGATCCGTTTCGAGGTTCTATCGGATAGTAGGTTATAGCATAAGCGTTATTTGTTTCGTCATAAAATCCGTTATAGTTAAAGTTCATTTTAGTCCCCTTCCAGGTATCTCTCTTTTTAGGAATAGTAAGTCCGGTTGCTGTATTCCACAACAACATGCCACCATTCGTTTTTTGGTACACCATACGGTAACCGATTATGGAAGGCACGGAAACCGCAGGAGGGAATGTCCATGGAGTAAGCTCGGCAGTAAGCTTATATCTTTCGGTATACTTTTATAGGCCAGTTCGGCTGTATCATAACCGTCATCCGTTACACTCTTTATGGTAAGCTGGTAAACATGGTTACGCAATATGTTCATCGTTTCAGAGGTCTGGTCGTTGGTTAAATCCACCCGGTAAAATGTCTCTTTCTGCGAACCGTTATATTTACCCCCACGATGATTGCCAGACGGCTCGTATGCTTGGTATCATATACACTTCCCCATTGCAAATCAACTTCGGGAAGATAAATCTTCTCCGCACAGTAAGTGCCGCTTGTTATATATGTATTGTCATAGGCTTTAGTCGCCACAGCACCTACAGGAGAAGGAGCGGTTATGGTCAGTGCACCTCCGGCAGAGGAAAAGCTACCTTCCAAAGGCATGTATGCATACTGTTTTCCCGATTTCCAGATTTGAATCTGGGTCATATTAAATTTTACCCCGTTTTTGCTCCAGGTATTGGTATTGGCATCCTTTTTCCCGATACCGATATCCACACGCGCTACGGCACGCACCAAAGAGACACTCCCCAAATCCAGGGTCTCGTCGATAACTTCAGGAGTTCCGCCTTTAGGTATTCCGAACATCGGAAAACAATTATTTGTATCAAACCCGAGGTTTCCGGTAATCTCCTCGCTCAGGCATGCTTGTTGCACTGCAGCATAGCTTTTGCCTGTCATACCCTGGAAGACACCGTAGCCATTAGGAAAGTTGGCAAGCACAACAAATTTATATTTATCATTTGTATCTACGCTTTGAAGCAGTGTAGCACTGTATTTTCCACCACCTGCCACATTCTCCGTACCGATGCCCACATGCCGCAAGGTTCCGAAATCATTTCCGTTCGCATTAAACTGAAGAATACAAAGGGACTTGATAGCCGAAGCGGGATCATCGGAAACCAATGTCACATCGCTGTTGGAAGCAGAAACAGAAAGGTTTACGAGAGTAGAGCCCGAAGGAGTCCGGTTACTGTACGGCTCCTCCTGCTGGCAGGAAGACAAGGACAGCAACACCAACACCGCAGGAATAATCATTGCCAACCGGTTCAACTTCAATATAGGTTTATTCTTCATATTCTTTACTTTATCATCATTCTATAGTTTTACACTCTATGGAAATCAGTTGTATTCTTTCCAGATATACTCCTCTCCCCACCGGTGAGTGCCAATTCCACATCCACATCGAGTCTGAAGTTCAACAAAACATTCAGCGTTTTACCCACAACTGGCAGGATGGGTTGATTCCCGCTATCAGTACTTATACTTCTGAGCAGGCTGCCGTTACGATAGATATCGATGGATATTCCGCTACCGACCGTAGTAGGAAAAAGGTTGAAAGGAGGTATGATGTAATCTTTTCCGGCTTCAAAACGGGGTGAGAACGCATAAGAAGCAGGATCTCCTCCGTAACGGCCTTCAAAGTCTACACGACTGGCAGTTTCGTGCACCACAATGGAGTAAACGCCTTCATTGCTCTGGCTGAGAAGCTCCAGACCGCGTATGGTTATATTCATTGACGCCACCATACGGGAAACGGACATTTCCTTTTCCTCAATGCGGTTGGACGTCGAAGTATTGTCTACATTAAGCTCTCCATAGAATAAATCGGTGGGAGAGATGAAAATGCTCTTCTGTGCCCTTGTGACGGCAGAGGGTTTCAAAGAAATGAAACCGGCAGAGAGCGGATCGCCCGTTTTTAGGGACTGACATACATTGTACCATCCTGTGTGTTGCCCCAAGCAATACAATGAAGGCTGGGTATGCCGGATAGCTTAAAATGACAGGCTCTAAACTGCGTATTGGTAGTATGTCCAGCAAGCGGTCGCTACCATCAAATACATAGATGTTTATGTCTTGCATTGTTTCGGATAAAATACCTGCCGGTAATTTCACTTGAAGAGGAACACCTCTGAAACAATCGTCATTATTCTCAGCTATGCATCCCGACAACAGTAGCAGTACGAACATAAAGGATAATATCCCCGGTTGAAACCGGAATTTAATGTTGCCTATCATCATAATAGATATTCTTTCTTGTTACCGATTAAAAGCGGAAGTGCGCCCGAATGCAGATTTACAATCGGGCACATACCGATTTTATTGAATGTTCTTTCCCCATTTTAAAGGAAAAAGCTAGTTGTGAAGTTAGTTAAACTCTTTTGTAATTTCAGCAGTCGTTGTCCATTTTGCAGGATGTACCGTAACGGTAATATTTGCATCTACACTCGGCTTAGACGGATCGTCACTACCACCGCCACCATTGCCGCCCGGTTTAAAATCACCGTTCAGATTTAAACTGATATCATAAGTTTTTCCAGGCTCAAGATACGGCTGATTAGCTGGAGATGATCCTGCTTTCTTTTCACCAAAATAGATTGTAAAATATTTGGTTAAAACATCAGCACTGTTGTACTCTGCATTGTCTTTAGATCTCCATACTACTTCAACTACAAGCCCAGTCGGTTTATCAGAAGAAGCAGGATTTTCAAACAAATACCAAGGATTATCAGCAATGACATTCGCCACTTGATTTCCGGCAGAACTAGCAGCCAGATCTGTCTTTACTAAGTAAGTATCTGTTTGAAGAGGAGTTGGTGTCGGAACTGGTACCCACGGAGTACTCCCCCACGACAAGCCCCCTGCAAACGCCAAACCCGTAGCTGGAGCAAACGCACCAGCCCATGTTACCGTCCCTGCCGGAACGATTACGGCATCTGCAGGTAAAAGATGTGAGTTTGTCTGAGACATCATTAAGTAGACTTGTTTGATGGCAAACCATTTAGACTTATCTGTTTTAAAAACAGACAGAGTTGAATAGTTCTGGTTTGTATTATCAGCTTTCCATGAAATAGCTACCTTATTAATTTTAGCCGATATGAAATGCAGATTTACTGTTGCAGTACCAGTCAGACCATCTGAACCTATCGTCACTTTCCCCATTCCACTCATATACAGACGATCCTTAGTTTGATTAATTGTATGTTTGGTTGTGGGATTTGTGGTAGTAGTAACAGAAGAAAATACTTTTGTTTTCAGCTGGTCAATACTGCTCACACCAGCTAATTTTTTACCTGTAGTTGTTTCGTCACTCCCTAGATTAGCTATTACAACCACTTGAGAAGCATCCGTAGTGGTCGTAATCGGTTTAGCAATATCCGCCGCGACACCTATGTATTTGGGAGTACCCACAATAAACCCTGTCGTATTAAAAAAGAATACAGTAATATCCTTAATTTTGGCACCTTCTTCAGTAGCTGGCACATCGGCTCTTGTATCCACAGCGTCTCCCTCCAGCTTAAGGACAACCCTTGCTTCTTCACCGCCCGCCCCAGCAGGAACCACGTCATCATTCTGCGAACAACTTGCCAATGCCGCTATCGCACACATTGATAATAAGATTTTTTTAACTTTCATTCTGTGATTTTTTTAATGAATAAAATTGATAATGTTTATTTGTTTCAAGCTTAAATATTGTTTTTTACTGCATCTCTATTCTATAATAGAGATTGAAAAGGAGAGTAAACAAATCATAAAATTCTAGTTATCAATAAATTAGTGTCACGCAACCGACATAATACCTTATGAAAAGAACAATTAATATAATAAGCTAAGGTTTAATTCACAGTATTTTAGTACAATACGAAAAGCTATCAGAACAAGATACTGAAATAATACTGAAGTAAAATGAATAAGCCACCAAACTCAATATGATATGAATAAGAAATCTTCACTTAACAATTTGCTCTATATACAAGAGCATCGTTCATGCAGAAATTACCTGGAAAAGGTAGAAAACGGATTCAAATATATTGAATTCTCACATGAAGAAGTTATTCTGGAAAAAGAAATTTCATGGAACTATCTTTTATTTGTTCTCGAAGGAGAATGTATCATCAATTGTAATCAGTTTAGAGAACGTTTGTTTCAGGCTAACTGTATGGTGCTACTCCCCAAAACGGCTATGGTTGAAATTAAAGTCATAGCCGGTACCCGGTTACTCTCCTTATCCTTTGATGTTCCCTTAAACGTATGTGATAAGTTCATATTACAATCGTTAACAGGACTATGCAGGAAACTGGATTATAATTTCCAGTCACTCGCTATCCGTTATCCCCTTCCTCCTTATTTGGAGATTGTTACGTATTGCCTGACCAATAAGATGGATTGCGGACATTTTCACACTTTGTTGGAACAGGAATTATTTTTTTACTCCGGGGTTTTTATCTGAAAGAAGAATTAGCCTTATTGTTCCACCCGATCATCTCAGCAGAATTAACTTTCAAAGATTTTGTCATTGGCAATTATTTTAAAGTAAGCAATGTAAATGATCTCATCTCCCTCTCCAATATGTGTAAAAGCAGCTTTTACTGTAAATTTAAAGAAGTATTCGGAATGACGGCCAAGCAATGGTTGCTGAAACAACGGAACACACATATATTAAATAAAGTGATGACCTCAGAGACTACAGTCGGAGAGTTGATGGAGGAGTTTAGATTTGAGTCACAAGCTCATTTCACCACTATTGCAAGCAGCATTTTAATTGCACACCACGGGAGTTGATTATGAAATATCAGGTTGTAAATCAGTAGTTTTTAACTACTTTGTGAAGTTTTGTACGAAATATCAAAATTATTGTTCTTTTTGGCAATAATGGCAAACTGACAATGTCGTACTTTTGTAGCGAGAAAGATAGATTGATGAAAAATATGAAGTATTAATCTCTATTATAGAATAGAGAAATACAGAGGAACTCATTTTCTCTCCAGAAGATTATTTACCATCTTATTGATCCGGTGAAGAGGAGCCAAATCCAATTCCTTAAGATAGACAAGTGTCATTTCTTCTTTGGTATGCCCTAATCCCGCACTGATTGCCGAAACCGGGCCCCGTATTCTCTGGCCAGTGTTGCCCATGTATGGCGCGCGGTGTACGTAGTCAACGGAGGATCAATCTTCAGTTTCGCAGAGATTATTTTTAAGTGCCTGTTGGTACGTCCTAAAGCTGTACGATACTGAGTATATTCATTTGCATTATTTTTGATAACCGAGAATACATACTCTTCTGCATTGTTCGTATTATTCCCATGCTCGTCTATAATGGATTTGATCTGGGGTGTAATGACTATTTGTATCAATTGTTTTGATTTATGTCTTCTATAGATAATCCGATTACCACTTATATTTTTCCACTTCAGATATGCAATGTCAACAAAAGCCATTCCCTGGGCATAGAAACCAAAAAGAAAAAGATCCAATGAACGTTTTAACTCTGCATCGGAATGCAATGACAGACAAGCCAATTTAACCATCTGTTCCCGATCTAATGCACGTTTTACTGTTTTACAGGGCTTGGTACATATTTCCTTGAACGGATAATCGCATGGAGGAACCAAGCCGTCCTTTACCGCGAGATTATACAATGCCCTGAAGTTCCTTAAATAGTATCCGATCGTATTTTCCGTAGCCCCATTTTGGATAAAAAGTCTCTGTAGCAAGTTACAAAGCGGTGGTTCACTTGCGATATTTTCACCTCTTTCTTACCGATATATTTGGCAAGTGAGCATAGGTACTTTGATAAGCAGCGGCGGTTCCGTTTTTCATTATTGACTTTTTCCATTCTATTTGTGTATCAATGTAAGGCAGTAATAAGAATTTCCCGGTCACTTTTGAAAACATGACAGTAGTGATATCATTTATTGTATATTCCTCACCACGGCTTTCCAGTCTGCGAACTCGTGCGGTCAGTTGCTTATAGATCCTCAACAATTCGCGACTGATTTTGCAACCGGTATGGCAACCCGAAACAACATTTCCGGCAATAATTATAAAGTCCTCTTCTTTCATACGGTATTTCGTATAAATTATTTTTTTGCGCTTTTGGTGGATTAGCTGGAATACCACCGGATAATTCCCATCTTTCAATGCACGGGTCTTGTTCAATTTTAATTTTACTGATGTCATAAGTTTTAATTTAATATAACAAAATTATCTTTTCGGGTTGCAAATAAAAGATTCCTCCAGCAATTGCGCAAAAGATCGATACCAAATCCTTTATTGAACTTTTGTATTCCGAAATAATTTTGTTAACGAGCCTCCTGTTTACATCAGGAGCTACAGTATACCGGACGTCAAGTGACTTTCGCAGTTATTTTATTTGTGTTGCTTTAAATTCATTTTTTAAGAATGTTATACTGCATAATCCAGCGACAGAACTATGTGTGTGCTACTTGTCCTAATGCCTATCATATAAGATCTGCGTCTTTATTAATTCTTTTTTCTTCATTACCATAAATACTGAATATGAGTGCAGGTTATGTCTTCTTATTTCTTGAATACAAAATTATGCAATAAAAAGAAGAAGCTTATTACCAATTTGCGTATAAAATCTACCAATTAAGGCAAGGTACTCATATTATCATCCTTATTGCTGTTTCTTATTTGCATCGGAGCGGCACCCAAATGTTGCTTACAATAAAAATTAAAATGCGAAGAGGTTGCAAATTTAAATTCATACATGATCTGCTTCAATGAGATAGCGGGATTCATCAATCTTTGTTGTATCTGCAAAGCCTTCCGTTTCTGCATCCATTTATAAGGAGATTCATCAAAATTCTCTCTGAAAAGCTTTTCAAACGTCTTTATGCCATACCCTAAAAGACCGGCTAACTCTTTAACGGTTTTCACTTTTAAATAATTATCCAACACCCGTTCGTTAAAGAGCGGATTGCTGCCTAATATAAGATAAAATATCTGTATTATCTCCTCATACGTATAGAAGTGCTTGAACATGAGATACAGTTCTTTATGTTTCAAAATGTACATATGATGACAGTTTATTCCGGACTCAAGATAATGCTTCATTTGATTCACTACTACTTTGACTTCGTCCTTCATCACTACTCCACGGCAATCGAACTTCACGCCGGCCTTTATTTTATATAAAATTCTTGCCCTGACACTCGTACATGGGAAAATGGTGGCGTTGTATCCTGTAAGAATCAACACTGTTTGCGTAACAGCTTTCCATTTAAAACAGTTGTTTTTAGGCAGAAAAAACATTTCATTTTCCAACACGGACCGATTAGTGTACTGCTCAAAACTAATTGTAATTTCACCTGAAAGAATAAAAATAAAAAACTGGTAGTTCTATTATTCAATTCCATGCACTCTCCCTCTTTCATTATAATATACTGAGGTATCACTTAAATTCCGGAGAGAAATAAGGACAAATATCCGGTTGTTGGTTTAATTTTTGCATGATTGTTTGTATGCGATTAAGTTTAAAACTAATAAAAAGATAGAAAAGCACCAACTTATAAGATCTTTTTTTGTTTTTAATATCAGCTATCATCATTGAAATGAACACCGTGTATAAAGAAAATACTTATCTTCGGAATGATGATTTGTCC
>ENA-OQIC01000591-OQIC01000591.1-human-gut-metagenome-genome-assembly--contig:-NODE-591-length-15559-cov-1.685135_pt1 | contig 15559 bp, 18 predicted proteins | sample MGYA00242572_ERZ504736 | MGnify/ENA primary metagenome ERZ504736 (study PRJEB26092, sample SAMD00036201) | human gut metagenome | host: Homo sapiens | study: EMG produced TPA metagenomics assembly of... | reverse complement strand
TTTATTTCCGATTCTTATGACACGTACATCCATTGGAGGCTGTGGATATTCTGCTGGGCAGCATTTCCTTTGTGAATAAGAATCTGCTGTATCATTATCCGCATTATTTCATTATCGGTGACAGTCAAATCAAGGTACTGGATGACGATTATCAGATTGGCGGTTAAACGGGCTACGGCCCGTTTTATATTGAAAGGATGGATTTGATATGAACAGCGCGACAATCCGTACAGCGATTGCATCCATGGTTCTCGGCATTGTTTCTGTATCATTCTGTGTGCCTGCTATCCTGTTTTCCTTTTCCGGTTGGCTTGCCGGGAATGCTGATTGTGTCTTGTTTCTCTGGCTTGCGGAATTCTGGCTATTGTCATGGGAGCCAGAGCCAGAGTGCTACGTCCGGCAGGCAGAGCGATCGCCGGTCTGGTGCTGGGCATCATCGGTACCAGTATTTCGGGACTTCTGCTTCTCTGTCTTTTACTTTTGTGCATAGCTTTCTGAGCCGCTCTTTCCTGTCCGGCTCTTTTTTTCATACCGGAACATGATAAAATCAGTGTAGAGATAAAAAGGAGAGTGCGTCTTATGAAAACACGAATGGAACATGATTCCATGGGTGAAATCGCTGTGGAGGAAGATAAATACTGGGGAGCCCAGACACAGCGCAGCTATGAGAATTTCAAATCGGGGATGAGAAAATCCCTCTGAGCATGATATGTGCCTTTGCACATCTGAAGCTGGCCTGCGCAAAGGTCAACTATGAGCTTGGCCGTATGGAGGAGCGTAAGCTGGATGCGATTGCCACTGCCTGTGATGAGATTTTATGCGGCAGACTGGATGCTCACTTCCCACTTTCTGTCTGGCAGACAGGAAGCGGCACCCAATCCAACATGAATGTGAATGAGGTGATTGCTAACCGGGGCAATGAGATTGCAGGTGAGAAGCTTTTACATCCCAACGATCATGTAAACATGTCCCAGAGCTCCAATGACACATTTCCAACAGCTATGCATATAGCGGCGGTAATGGAGGTTCAGGAAAAGCTGCTGCCCTCCATCGATCAGCTTATCAGGACTTTCCTGCGTCTGGAGAAGGAAAATGAAGGGATTATAAAGAGTGGGAGGACCCATCTGCAGGATGCGACTCCCATACAGTTCTCACAGGAGATAAGCGGCTGGAGGAGCATGCTGGAAAAAACAGAGAAATGGTGGTTCTTCTCTGACAGGATTAAAGGAGCTTGCCTTAGGAGCACAGCCGTAGGGACTGGCTTAAATGCCCCTAAAGGATTTGACACGGCGGCGGCAGCGGCAGTGTCTGAGCTGACGGAATTGATTTTAGGACTGCGGATAATAAGTTCCATTCCCTGACCAGCAAGGACGCGACCGTATTTGCCCACGGCGCGTTAAAGGCCCTGGCGGCCAATATGATGAAAATTGCCAATGATGTGCGCTGGCTGTCCAGCGGGCCACGGTGCGGATTGGGGGAGATTCAGATACCTGAAAATGAGCCGGGCAGTTCCATTATGCCTGGTAAGGTAAATCCCACCAATGTGAGTCCGTTACTATGGTAGCAGTGCAGGTCATGGGCAATGACTGCGCCATCGGTTTTGCGGCCTCCCAGGGAAATTTTGAACTGAATGTATTCATGCCTGTAATCATTTATAATTTTTTACAGTCCGTGCGTCTGCTGTCTGATTCCCTGCGTTCCTTTGAGCTGCATTGTGCCAGAGGAATCAAGGCAAACCGCAGAAAAATGAATGAGAACCTTAACCGTTCCCTTATGCTGGTGACAGCATTAGCCCCCTATATAGGCTATGATCACGCGGCGCAGACAGCTAAGAAGGCTTATAAAGAGGATATTTCTTTAAAGGAAGCATGTATTTCCCTGGGCTTTCTGACAGGGGAGGAATTTGACAGGGTATTTCATCCGGAGCAGATGGTTTCATCACAATAGCAGATGATTATACCATGTGGAGGAATACGACATACCAGAAGGGAGAAAAAGATGGACATTAATCAGGAATCATTGAATCTTCACTATAGCTTCAGGGCAAGATTGAGGTGATATCCCGGAAAAAGATAGAGACAAAGGAAGACTTATCCTGTTATACACACCGGGAGTTGCACAACCGTGCCGGGAGATTGCCGCAGACTATAATAAGTCCTTTGAGCTTACCAGAAGAAATAACCTGGTAGCTGTCATTACAGATGGAAGCGCAGTCCTGGGACTGGGAGATATCGGTCCGGCGGCAGGCATGCCGGTGATGGAGGGAAAATGCGCTCTGTTTAAGGAGTTTGCTGATGTAGATGCATTTCCCATCTGTATTAATTCAAAGGATGTAGATACCATTGTGCAGACCATTTATCTGATTTCACAGAGCTTTGGCGGTATCAATCTTGAAGATATAGCCGCGCCCAGATGCTTTGAAGTAGAAAAGCGGTTAAAGGAATTGTGTGATATTCCGGTGTTCCATGATGATCAGCATGGAACAGCCATTGTGGTTGCCGCTGCTATGCTGAATGCCTGAAAATAACCGGGAATGAAATGGGGCAGATGCGGATTGTGGTTAATGGACCGGCGCAGCAGGCATTGCGATTGGAAAGCTGTTAATCAGTATGGGATTCGGCAATATCATCATGTGCGATATCAACGGGATTATCTGCGAGGGGATGCGGGACTGAATCCGGGGCAGGAGGAGATTTCTCATGTAAGCAACAGGAATAAGGAGCATGGAAGCCTGGCAGATGCAATGAAAGGGGCGGATGCATTTGTAGGCGTTTCGCGACCGGCCTGGTAACAAAGGAAATGGTAGGTACTATGAATAAGGGAATCGTCTTTGCTATGGCTAATCCTGTGCCGGAAATCATGCCGGAGGAGGCGCTAAAGGGAGGCGCGGCAGTGGTAGGCACCGGTCGCTCGGATTTTCCGAACCAGATTAACAATGTGCTTGTATTTCCGGGAATTTTCAAAGGCGCGCTGTCTGTCAGAGCAAGGGAGATTACAGAGGCGATGAAGCGTGAGGCTGCTTATGCAATCGCAAAAATGATACCGGAGGAAGAGTTGAGAGCTGATTATATCATTCCCTCGCCCCTTAACAGGCAGGTGGCAGATGTGGTGGCCAGGGCCGTGGCGGAAACAGCGAAGAGGGAAGGAATAGCAAGGTCTGCGCTATCGACAATTTCTTTATAGAGCGGTGCTGGAAACGGCCCGCGCATTGAGGCAGCATGGGCGCACAGCAGGGCGGTGGCGGCCATATCAGGTTATCAGCGCCTTTCGCACGCGCCGCCACGCCACCCGCGCTTCTTTGTTTTGCGGATGACTAAAACGCATTACACGGCCTCACCCTCCGGCATTATATCACGAATACTGATAAAAGCGCCTGTCAGACGGATCCATGTGGACAACACACCGCTTTTCGCCTGTTCTTCTGAACGTTATGCACCGTTATTTTTACCTGTTGAGAAAATACAGCGGTTCGCCAAATAACCTTGTTTATGCTATGCTGTAGGCAGAAAGCGAGGTCGCAGCATGAAGAAAAACGAGTCTCAGAAACCGATATCACTTGAAGAATTGCTAAGAGGACTCAGAGTTCAGGACGAATATCAGGCAAAGATTATTTCTATGCAGGAAGAGACCATCAGCCTTCAAAACAAGCAGAATGAGGAACTGGCAGAAATGCTGGACAAAGTACTCAGAATGACCGAATCAGGAGAATAAATGTATGAGGATTTCCTTTGAACTGGTTACAGCTTTACAGTATGAACTCAAAGCGGCGCAGCGACAGTCTGCGCTATTTAAGTCCGGGCAAAAAGTATGCGACTATGAAGAAGGAACATGCGCAGGAATGCCGCGTCTTGAGCAACAGATAAAAGCCCTGCGGGAAGAACTGCACAGACTCCATCAGGAACAGCTCTATGCCCGTCAGCAGTGGTTTGAAAGCACGGATGACATGCAGGCTGAGTACGAAAGACGGATACGCACCCTTCAGGCAGAGAATGCCCGTCTTTATGAGCGGAGCATGAAGGCAGAGACGCAGCGGGATGCCGCATACGATAAGATCACGGAAATGCGCAGAGAGAAGTATCAGCTTGCAGCAGAACTGGAAGAAGAAAAAGGAAAGAATCAAAAACTGGCTGCCCAGAGCAATAAGGATTTTGAGAATTCCTCCCTTCCCTCTTCTGCCCGGCCCATCCGGAAAAAGAAGATCCCGAACAGCCGGGAAGCCACAGGCAGAAAACCCGGCGGACAGCCGGGGCATCCAGGGCACGGCAGAAAAAAGCAGATTCCTTCCCAGACTGTATTGCTCCAGCCATCCCCGGAGATTCTTGATGACCCTGATTTTAAAAAGGCCAAAAAGACGGTCACGAAGCAGCTGGTCAATCTACAGATCTGTTTAAATGTCACCGAATACAAAGCGGAGGTATACCGCAACTCTAAGACCGGAGAGTCTTGCCACGCAGAATTCCCAGCCGGTGGGACGGATGAAGTCAACTATGGTTCTTCGGTCAAAGCCTTTCTCTTTCTGCTGAATCACGATTGCTGTGTTTCCATCGATAAGTGTCGGGATTTCCTTAAAAACCTGACCGGTGGGAAGCTGGATATTTCCAAAGGAATGATCAGCAGGCTTAGTAAAGAGTTCGCAGAAAAAAGTGAACCGAAGCGGAAGTCTGCTGTTTCGGAGATATACCTTTATCCGGTCATGCATACAGACTGTACCAATACCCGCGTAAATGGGAAGAGTGCCTATGTATTTATCTGCACGGCGCCTAATGGCCCGGCCCTGTACTATGCCCGTGAAGTCAAAGGGCATGGGGGTGTGGCAGGAACACCGGTAGAGGACTATCAGGGAATCCTGATCCACGACCATGAGAAAACCTTTTACAGGTACGGCTGCGGCCACCAGGAATGCCTGGCCCATGTACTGCGCTATCTGAAAGGCAGCATGGAAAACGAGCCGGAGCCGGAGCGGAAGTGGAACCGGGCTATGCATTGCCTGCTGCGGGAAATGATCCACTACGTAAACGGAGTGGAACCTGGCGGGGAGCGCGATCCCGTAACAATCTGCGGATATGAGAGCCGGTATGATCAGATTTTGGAAACAGCCCTGAACGAATACGCGGATGTTCCGTGCAGCGACTACTACAGGGACGGATATAATCTGGCCCTAAGGATGAAGGAATACCGGGAGGCCCACCTGTTATTCCCACTCAATCGTAGCCGTAGGCTTCGGACTCAAATCATAGCACACCCTGTTCACATTCTTAACTTCCTTCAATATACGGTCCGTAATCCTCTGCAGCACATCATAATCAATGCGCTCAATGGAGCAGTCATAGCGTCCACAGTATTGACTGCACGGATAATGACAGGATTATCAAAGCAGCGCGCATTATCCCTGACTCCAACTGATTTAAAGTCCGGTACAATAGTAAAATACTGCCACACTGTCTTGTCCAGGCCGGCGTTTGCAAATTCCTCGCGGAGAATAGCGTCGGACTCCCTGACAGCTTCCAGACGCTCTCTGGTTATGGCCCCCAGACAGCGCACTCCTAATCCGGGACCAGGGAAGGGCTGACGGTATACCATGCTGTGAGGCAGACCCAGCTCCAGTCCGCAGGCGCGTACCTCATCCTTGAACAGCTGGCGCAGCGGCTCTACCAGGGTGAAGTTCAAATCCTCAGGAAGCCCTCCCACATTGTGGTGGGATTTTACTACCTTGCTGTCTTGGTTCCGCTCTCCACGATGTCAGGGTAAATGGTTCCCTGGGCCAGGAACTCGATTCCTTCCAGCTTTCTGGCCTCCTCCTCAAACACGCGTATAAATTCAGCGCCGATAATCTTGCGCTTTTGTTCCGGGTCAGCCACTCCGGCCAGCTTTCCAAGGAAACGATCTGCGGCGTCCACATATACCAGGTTTGCATCCATCTGGTTCTTGAATACATCTATAACGCTCTCGGATTCCCCTTTTCTCATAAGGCCATGGTTTACATGGACGCAGGTCAGCTGTTTTCCGATGGCTTTGATGAGCAGGGCCGCTACCACTGAGCTGTCCACGCCTCCTGACAGAGCCAGGAGCACCTTCTTGTCTCCTACCTGCTGGCGGATTAATTCCACCTGGTCGGAAATGAAGTTCTTCATATTCCAGTTAGGCTGGGCCTTACATGTATCGAACACAAAGGAACGGAGAACCTGGTCGCTGTCAGCTTCATCCCAGCTATGTATGGAACGCTCACAGGCAGCCGCGTTGTGGCCTGCCGCCATTACCGGGTATCCTGCTTCATACAGTTCCGGACACACATCAATGGGAGAACCGTCCACAACATTATTAGGGCCGCCGTTGATGATAATTCCTTTAACATTGGGAAGTCCCTTAAGCTCGCTGGCTGTGATATCGTGGGGATAAATCTCACTGTACACCCCCATCTCCCTGATGTCCCTGGCCAGTTTTGTGTTCTCTGTGCTTCCCAGGTCAAGAATTACAATCATATCCTGTTTCATCTTCTGCCTCCTGAAATTATTAGAATTTTGCTTCTTTTGTTAAAATATCCTTCTTGGTTCTTCCTGATTCTTCATTTGACCGAAACGCCTGTACCGCCCGTCCCATGCTTTACTCCGACAGTTCTCCCAGATAAGCCAGCACCGCCCTCAGGCAGCCGTCCACCCCTGTCAGCCCGCTGTCCAGGCATAAGTGGTAGTTCTGGGCCCGGCCCCATGTGTTGCCGGTGTAGTACTGGTAATACTCCTTGCGTTTCCGGTCCACCTCCCGGATACGGCGCTCCATCTCCTTCTCATCAGAACCCGGTTCCAAAATAAGCATACGCTTAATCCGGTCCCTCATCTTGGAGTAGATGAACAGGTTAATGCTGTCATCCAGAATCATGTCCGCACACCGTCCCACAATAACACATGGACCGTGAGCAGCCAGCCTGCGGATGACGTTGGACTGGGCCACGAAAATCTGGTCCGACATGGGAACTTTGTAAATGTCAGAAAAAGCATGGTAATACTGCCTGTCTAACGGGTCGTGAATTACGATATGCTCATCGTAGTTTGAAATGCCTCTTCTGCAATATTGATATCGTCCGCAGCCATGGAGATTAACTCCTTGTCGTAAAATGGGATGTCCAGCTTTTCTGCCAGCTTTACCCCAAGCTCACGGCCTCCGCTTCCGAATTCGCGGCTTACTGTTATGACCTTATCCATTAAGCACCGCCCCTTTCCTTTGGTTGGTTTTGTTTTGGGTAGGATGAGCTTTGAATGGGCTTCGCCCTATAAAAAAAAGCGGCGGGCATATATCCTTATGCGAGCAAGCTCCCAACGGATATATGCCCGCCGCTTTTTGCACTGCTCATTGCCTACGTGGACATTATACCACAATTCCCCATTATTTCCTATGCTTAATATCTCTTATAATCTTAAACAGCTGTATCAGTACCGTGGGTACTGCGGCCAGAATACAGACATTCACTATCTGGCTTTGGGTCAGTGGTGTTACGGAAAACAGGTTCTGCATAAACGGAACAAACATGACAATGCCTAACAGTACCACGCCGGCCGCAAATGCTCCCAGACTGTACCAGTTGGATGAAAAGCCCAGCTTGAAGATGTTGTGCTTGCTGCGGCAGTTGAATCCGTGGAACAGACGGGCCAGGGTCAGGGTTGCAAATGCCATGGTGCTGGCCGTGGCCGCGCTGCCGGTTCTGAGGCCTGCGTGGAAGGCAATCATGGTACAGACAGCTATGATTCCGCCCTGGGTCAGGATAGTGGTCATGAAATCCTTTGTCAGGATGCCTGTCTTCGGATTTCTGGGCGCTTCTGACAATAAATCCTTCTCAGCTGGCTCCATGCCGATTGCAATGGCCGGCAGTGAATCGGTCAGCAGGTTGATAAACAGCAGATGTACCGGAGCAAATGGCACGGGCAGGGCTGCCAGGGATGTGTATAATACCGAAAGAATACCTGCCATGTTGCCTGACAGCAGGAACTTGATGGCATTCTTTATATTGCGGTATACATTTCTTCCATTGGCTACCGCTTGATGATGGTTGCGAAATTATCGTCCGTCAGTATCATGGCTGCCGCATCCTTGGAAACCTCGGTGCCGGTGATGCCCATGGCCACTCCGATGTCCGCCTTTTTAAGGGCGGGAGCGTCATTGACTCCGTCTCCGGTCATGGCCGTGATGGAACCGCGCCGCTGCCACGCATCCACGATGCGGATTTTGTTCTCAGGTGAAACCCTGGCGTAAACGGATATGTCCGTAATTTTACGGTCCAGCTCCTCCTCCGGCATGGCGTCCAGTTCACGGCCCGTCATGGCCATATCGCCGTCCTCAAAAATGCCAATCTGCTTTGCGATGGCAGTGGCGGTTATCTTGTGATCGCCGGTTATCATAACAGGTTTAATTCCGGCCCGCTTGGCGTCTGCTACCGCTGCCTTGGATTCCTCCCTTGGCGGATCCATCATGGATATAAGTCCCAGGAAAATGAAGTCCTTCTCATTATCAAGGGACAGGATATAGTCTTCGGGAACTTCCTTGTATCCAAAGGCCAGGACCCTTAATCCCTCCTGGGAAAACTCCAGATTTTTCTGAAGAATAGCCTCCCTATCCTCCCGGGTAATGTCCCTGATTCCCTCTTCCATACGGATTTTCACGGTGCGGTCTAAAAGCACATCCAGGGCTCCCTTGGTAAGTACGGTGGGTACATCGTGAAGTTCGTATTTGGTACTCATAAGCTTCCTGTCTGAGTCAAAGGGTATCTCCTCCAGACGGGGCATCAGCTCTCTGAGCAGGTTTTCGTCCACGGTCGCCTTTCTTCCCATCTCCACCAGCGCAAACTCTGTGGGATCTCCGATGCCTTTTCCGTCAACGATAGATGAATCGTTGGTAAGTATGGCATCGTAGAGAAGATAACGGTGAAGCTGGTTCTTCAGATTCAACTGGTCTATGGTAATGGTCTGCCCATTGGTGTAAATGTTCTGGACCGTCATCTTATTCTGAGTCAGGGTTCCGGTCTTGTCCGAGCAGATGACAGAGACGCAGCCCAGACTCTCCACAGCCTTTAACTCTTTGATAATGGCATGTTCTTTTGCCATTTTCTGGGTGCCCATGGCCTGTACAATGGTTACAATGGAGCTCAGTGCCTCAGGTATGGCCGCCACTGCCAGGGCCACTGCAAACATCAGGGAATCCAGGACAGGCATTTTTCGGTACAGGCTCAGCAGGAATACCAGGGCGCATATGACCATGATTGCCATGCAAGACGGCTGCCGAACTGGTCCAGGCTGACCTGCAGCGGAGTCTTTTTCTCCTTGGTAGCGTTCATCAGGCTGCTATCTTGCCAATCTCTGTATCCATACCCGTGCAGTCACCAGGACCACTGCCCGTCCGTAAGTCACCAGCCGCTGGAATATACCATATTGGCCCGGTCGGCCAGGGCGCAGTCGCTGTGCAGGGTTCCGTCGCTCTTATCCACATTGGTGGACTCCCCGGTCAGGGAGCTTTCATTGACCTGAAGGGAATAATTCTCCAGAATCCTTCCGTCAGCCACCACCAGATCGCCTGCTTCCAGGTACAGGATGTCTCCGGGAACCACCTTGGACGATGGAATCTCCACCTTCTGTCCGTCCCTCAGCACCTTGGCGTTGGGGGATGACAGGGATTTGAGGCTGTCCAGGGATTTCTCAGCCTTTGCATGCTGTACCGTGCCCAGGATAGCGTTGAGGATGATGACAGCAGGATAACTACCGTGCTCTCCACATTGCCTGACACCATGGAAATAAGGGCTGCAATAATCAGGATAACCACCAGCAGGTCACAGAACTGCTCTAAAAACACCTGCAGGGTACTCTTGCGCTTTCCCTCCTCCAGGACATTTTCTCCCTTCTCAGCCAGGATTTTCTCTGCCTGGAAAGAGGTCAGCCCCTGTTCCGTTACCTGAAACTGGCCGAGTATCTCTTCTTTTGTCTGTTGATACCATTCTTTCATGTACTTTCCTCCTCGTTGTGAGCACTTAGCTCCCGTCCTTTAGGCGCTTACGTGCGATTCATGTCATCTCCACTCAGCGGTCGTCCTTTGACCACTTAGTGGAGTGGCTCGTAATGAGTTCTTAGTCTATTATGCGCGTATCCCTGCGCCAAAATGCCCTGTGCATGGCAAAAAAGCAATTCAAAAAAACATTTATCCGCCATGCTCCGGCACCGGGAAACCCACAAAAAAGACTTCTATGGATGGCTGCCAGGATATGTAACATATCTGCAAACCACGCATAAAAGTCTTGTAACCATAAAGGCATATATTGCCAGGTTCCGTTGGAACCGAGGTTGTTGACAATATATCTAAACTACTCCCTTTCGAGCTGTTCCGCATTCATTATGAATTTTTATTGAGTTTATCCTTTTTTTCCGGAATGTCAAGGGGGTTTTAAAAATTTATATTATATTTAAATGCCCTCATCTTCATCCTTTTTGGGTGCGCCCAGACGATAAAAAGGATATCTTTTATTGGTGCTTTTTTTCTGTCAGGTCATTTCAGATCGCCCATCAGTCATAGGACGGCTCTCCCTCGCCCCCAATCCGTTTTCTTCCCAGCTGGTACACCACCTTGTAGAAGGTAGGCAGAAGAATCAGGGTAAGGACATGGATGCCATAAGGCCGCCGATATTTACCAGAGCAAGACCCTGCATCATCTTGCCGGCCCTTCCATAGGCCAGGGCATTGGGTATCATGGAAATGACCGTTGTCAGGGTTGTCATGAGAATGGGCCTCATACGGATGGCTCCCGCTTCCACCAGCGCCTCCATAAGTTGGCACACTGACCAGCATCTGGTTTACCGTATCCACATACAGAATGCCGTTGTTGACCACGGTTCCCACCAGCATCAGGAAGCCCAGCATGGATACCATGCTGATGGGGCTGCCGGTCAGGTACAGAAGGCCGAAGGAACCAATCAGGCTGAAGGGAATGGTCACCATGACCATCAGGGAATACTTGGGTGACTCAAACTGTATGCCCATGACAATGAATATAAGGAACACGCCTGTAACCAGGGCGCCTCCCAGCGCTCCCAGCTCCTCCCCCATCATTTCGTCCATGCTGTTGGTTGCCGGGCTTACATTTTCAGGCAGTTTCCATTCATTTACAAATGTCTTTACATCCTTTTCCGCTGTCTTTTTGTACTCCGCCTGGGGCTGCATGGTAATGGCCACCTGGTACTGCTTATCCTTTCGTTCAATCTGCTGCGGGCTGTCCTGATAATAGATATCTGCCAAATCCTCCAGCGGCAGCGTTGTACCGGAAGCAGTGGTTATCATCATTCCCTGAAGCTTATCAATGCTGTCATACCGGTCAGGAGCAAACTCCACCTTTACGTCCACATCCTCTCCGTTTACACGTATGGCGGATGCCTTGACACCGCTTAAACTGCTGTAAATAACAGACCCGATGCTGGCAGGGGTCAGGCCCTCCGCCTGGGCTTTCACAGGGTCCACCTCCACCTTCACAACCGGCGCCGCGTTTTCAATGGATGAATGGACCTGCATCACATCCTCCGTTCCTGAGTCCTTCCACCAGCTGGTCCGAGGCCGCCTTCAGAGCGTCATAGTCCGTACTCTGAAGGTCCACCTCAATCTCATCCCCTGAGCTCAGGGCCCCAGATGACATGGTGCTGCCCTGCTTTATGGAAACGGAACAATCCTTGTAATACTGGGTTTCATGCCGCCATTTCTCAATAACCTGGTCCGTGGACAGCTTGCTTCCATCCTTCAGATAGGCATCCAGCGTCACATCGGAACCGCCGCTGATGCTCAGACCGCTGGAACCATAGGTCAAAAGATAGTGGTCCACATTTTCATCATTTCCCGCCAGCTCCTCCAAATCAGCCACTGCCTCGTTGACAGCGGCAACGGAAAGGCCCGGCTTTGTCTTGATTGTCACCTGCACGATACCCTCGTCCACAGAGGTCATCAGGTCCAAATCCAGCTGTGAGGCCATGAGCAGGCTGCTGCCAGCAGCCCGATGCTGACGGCGAATACGGTTTTGGTCCTTGGAATGATAGACGGCATGTGGCTCCTGTACCATGCCTGCATGGACTTGATGCCCCGGTTAGCCAGTGCTCCGTCATTTTCCTTTGGATGCCACTGGAGATAACAGAGGGGCACGATGGTGACAGCTGAAAACAGAGAGGCGGTCAGACAGAACACAATGGTATAGCCCAGCTGTTTAAAGAGCTGTCCCGACATGCCGCTTAAGAGGGCCAGGGGCAGGAACACCACGCAGGTGGTGACCGTACCGCCAGTGATGGAGCCAATCATGGTCCGGCTGCCCTCAATGGCGGCGTCGTAAAAGTTAAGTTTTTCCTTTGCCCGGAAACATCCGTCCAGTACATTGATGGAGTTATCCACCATCATTCCCACGCCCAGAACCAGGGATGTCAGTGAAATGACATTCAGCGAAAATCCCATGGCGCTCATACAAATCAGGGCCAGCACCACGGATATGGGGATGGAAGTTCCCACAATGACGGAGGCCCGGATATCCCCGTAAAACAGCCACAGAATAATCATGGAAAGAATGATGGCCATAATCATGGTCTGGACCACGTTGGATATGGATTCCATAATGGTCTCACTGGAATCATTTACCACGGTTATGCTGATTCCCGGATTTGCCTCCTGCAGTTTATCCATCTCACTCAGGACCTGCTTCGACACCTCGATGGCCGTGGAGCTCTGCTGTTTCTTGATTCCCAGGGATATGATGTCCTGGCCGTTGTAACGGCCGATGGAGTCTTCCTCCTCCAGAGCGTCGTATACCTCCGCCACATCGGACAGATGGATAATGTCCCCGCCCGAAAGAGGGATTGCCACGTTTTTCAGACTCTCCGTACTTCGTAGTCATTTCCCACGCTGACATCCAGCTTCTGCTTTCCCACATTTATATCACCGGCCGGTATGGTAAAATCCGCGGCTCCCACCAGCTGGGCCACGGTGCTGATACTGAGATGATACTGCTCCAGCTTCTCCGGAATCAGTTCTATGCGGGCATACTCCTTCTGTCCGCCGGAAATGGACACCTCGCCCACGGAGCTGAGTTTCTCAAATTCCGGCACCAGCTTCTCATCCACATATGTATAGAGATTACCGTCCACGGCCCCGCTTACGGCAAGGGTAACCACCGGCTGGGAGTTCATATCCAGCTCCATGATATTGGGCTCCTCAATGTCGTCCGGCATGTCGCTGCGGATTCCGTCAATGGCCTTCTTAAGGTCGATGTAGGCCGTATCCATGTTAGTGCCGTACTCATATTGAATCAGCACCACAGCCACATTTTCCTGGGAGTAGGATTGGACCGTGTCCACTCCGTCCAGGGCCGAGATGGCGTCCTCCTGTTTCACCGTAATCAGGTCGTTCACGTCCTCCGGGCTGGCCCCTGCATACACCGTGGCAATAACCAGCATGGGCATTTCCATCTCCGGCGTAAGCTCCAGCTTGGTCCCCAAAAGCGACTGTACGCCAAAATAAGCAATGGTAATCAGGCACAGCACGATGGTGATGGGCCTGCGCACCGCAAACTTAGTAATATTAACCATCTATTGTCACCTGCCCATCCTGTGTGCCGTCTCCCTCCATGCCGCCGTTTTGCACACTATCATCCTCCATGCTGTCCGCATCCGTGTTCCCGTCATGAATCACCTCTGCCCCGTCCATCAGCTCATTGCTCCAGCTGGTAATCACCATGCTCTCCTCTGTCAGTCCGGATTTCACCTCCATTGTATTTGAGTCATAGATACCGGATTCAATCATTGTCTTCCTGGCTGTCCCACCCTCATAGCAGTATACAAAGGCCTCTCCTTTGTCGTAATTCACCGCATCCACCGGCACAGTCAGCACATTCTCCGCCCGCTCATGACAGCGGTCAGCTTGACACGGGTGCCTGTGGTCAGTCCGGCTGACTGGGGTATGGACGCCTTGGCATCGTACAGGCCTGTGGCGGAATTTACCATGGTTCCAATCTCCGCCACCACACCCTCATAGGCAGTTCCGTTCTTCTCAATGGATATCACATCATCCAGGGACAGGGTCTGGTGTATCTTTTCCGTAATCCCGAATTTGACCTGAAGCTGGTCACCGGCCGATATGACGCAAATCTGGGCGGATGTGTCCACATGGTCGTGAGGCTCCACGGACCTGGACTCCACGGTCCCGCTTATGGGCGCTGTCACCGTGGTGTATTCCAGCTGCAGGTCATACTGGTTCCTGGCCGTCTCATAAGCAATCCTGGCGTTCTGGTCCGCGTTTTCAGCCTGTTCCATGGTCTGCTCAGACACATAGCCCTGGGTATATAAGGCTCTTGTACGGGTCAGATTGCTGGCCGCATCCCTTACGGATACCTCTGCCGCGTCCATCTGCAGCTTAAGGGCTGTCAGGGCATCCGAATCAATCTTTACCAGGCCTGGCCTGCCTCCACCCGGTCCCCTGCCTGAAATACACCTCCAGCACCTCGCCTCCCATCTTGGGCTGCACCGCTGCCTTGGACTGGGGCTCAATCACCCCTGTCAGCTCCGTGTAAAGGATAATATCTCCCTTCCTGGGATGGACTGCCGATACAGTGGGACGGGACTCGTACTCCTCCTCCCCGCCTCTGCCGCCCAATATAAAGGCAGCTGCACCGATAACTGCAATCACAGCAACAGATATCATGATTCCTTTTTTTCTGTTCATCATTCTTCCTTTGATCCTTCCTGGTTTGAAATATTTGCGGTTCCTATAAATAGCGGTTCCTTTGATTCCGCCTCGTACCCCTCAGAGCCGGAGATGTTCTGCAGGGCCCTTTCCACAATCATAAGCTGGCATCTGACGGCTCTCCCCTCTTCTTCCATATCCGGGCTGTCCAGGGCATATACAATCAGGTCCTGAGCAGCAGCCCTGCCGCCAAATCCACGGCATGGGCAAAATACTCTTCACCCAGCTTTGGATACCGGCTTCTGTTCATCTCCCCATAACACTGTGTAAAAAAACGGCGTCTGTACTCTGTGCCATGGAATTCCATGCCCACCTCCATAGCCAGACGGCGGCAGGTCCGGTCCTCCAGGATTTCCCTGCCCACGGAAACATAGTCCCTCCACTGCTCCTGAGCCTTAAACTCCTGTATCGCCCGGCAGGACGCTTCATAAAAGCATCCCTTCTCTTCCCTGAGGCAGGACATATAGACTGCTCCTGCCTCCTCATACATCCGTCTTAAAACAGCCTGGTATAAATCCCTCTTATCCTCAAAATAAATATAAAAGCTTGCCCTGGATATATGGGCCTGACGGATGAATTCACTGACCCGCATGTACTTAAAGGAATCCTTTGAGAACTGGTCCAGCGCTGCATCCAAAATGGCTTTTCTCTTTTCCGGATCCAGATTTATGAAATTTCTCGATGGCATATCCATTCCTTTCCCGGTTTATCAGCAATTAAAAAAGGGCTGCCGTAAATCGTGTACCCCCCTTTTCATCGTGGCTTTATCATATAAAATAATATTCTATTTTTCTACGGTCATTTTTCAAAATGTGTACACAAAA
>ENA-OQIC01000590-OQIC01000590.1-human-gut-metagenome-genome-assembly--contig:-NODE-590-length-15579-cov-2.585167_pt1 | contig 15579 bp, 28 predicted proteins | sample MGYA00242572_ERZ504736 | MGnify/ENA primary metagenome ERZ504736 (study PRJEB26092, sample SAMD00036201) | human gut metagenome | host: Homo sapiens | study: EMG produced TPA metagenomics assembly of... | reverse complement strand
ATCCGCTGCAAAGCAAAAGGCCGTCTCGTCCCGGCAACGGTCGTTGACCATATCAAACCGCATCGCGGTGATGCGAAACTGTTCTGGGACGAAACGAACTGGCAGCCCCTTTGCAAGAGCTGCCATGACCATAAGACGATGACCGAAGACCGGAACATCGAGTACAAGTACTGAATCCGTCCGTAGGGCGGGGGATGCAAATCTCTGCAGCCCTTCCGTCCATGACCGCCGCCCCCTCAAACGTGAAAAAACGCGAAATTCATAAGGGGGGATACCCGGCATCTAAAATCGAATCATCTGCTCCAGCTATTTGGCCCGGAGCTTTTTTGTTGTGTGAAAGGAGCCTGTCATGAACGACTGCCAGCGCCGGCAGATAGAAGACATGCGGAAGCAGGGGATGGGCTACAAGGCCATCGCCAGAAAGACCAAGCTGTCACGGGACAGCGTACGGAATTATTGCAGGTGGCACCACCTCGCCGGTTACGGCAGAGCGGTGGCGGCTGCCTTCAGAGAGGAGCAAGCGTGTGAAGACATCGGATATGGAATGGAAGATGCTGCCCATCGGCCAGCTGAAGCCTGCGGCATATAACCCCAGGAAGCAGCTGAAGCCTGGCGACAAGGAATACGAGAAAATCAAGAAGTCCATTCAGGAGTTTGGCTATGTGGAACCCATCATCGTCAATTACGACATGACGGTCATCGGCGGGCATCAGCGCCTGACCGTACTGAGAACCTGGGCTACGAAGAAGTCCAGTGTGTCGTTGTCCATATCGAGGATGAGCATAAGGTCAAGGCGCTCAACATTGCGCTCAACAAAATCACGGGTGCCTGGAACGAACAGCTCCTGGCCGACCTTATCGTCGATTTGCAGAGCGTCGACTTCAACGTCGACCTGACGGGCTTTGAAGCACCGGAAGTCGAGCAGCTCTTCTCGAAAGTGTACAACAAGAAAATCAAGGAAGATGACTTTGATGTCGACGGCGAACTGGCAAAGCCGACTGTCGCCCGTGCGGGAGATATCTGGCTCCTGGGTGACCACCGCGTCATCTGTGGCGATGCGACGCTGCCGGAAACCTATGAACGGCTGATGGCGGGGAAGAAGGCCAACATGGTGCTGACGGATCCGCCGTATAACGTCGATGTGGAAGAAACAGCCGGCAAGATCAAGAACGACAATATGCCGGATGACAAGTTCTACCAGTTCCTTTTCGCGGCCTTTGTCAATATGGAACAGAACATGGAGCAGGATGCTTCCATCTATGTATTCCACGCAGATACCCAGGGGCTGAACTTCCGCAAGGCATTCAAGGACGCAGGATTCTACTTGTCTGGCTGCTGCATCTGGAAGAAGAACGCCCTGGTACTGGGACGTAGCCCGTATCAATGGCAGCATGAACCGTGCCTTTTTGGCTGGAAGCTGAACGGCAGGCATCAATGGTATTCTGACCGCAAACAGACGACCATCTGGGAATACGACCGGCCGAAAGCCAGCAAAGAGCATCCCACCATGAAGCCTATAGCCCTGATGGCGTACCCTATACAGAATTCATCCATGAGCCACTGCATCATCCTGGACCCGTTCCTCGGTTCCGGTTCTACGCTCATGGCCTGCCAGCAGACGGGCCGCATCTGTTACGGCATCGAGCTGGACGAGAAGTTCGTCGACGTCATCGTCAGGCGCTACATCAGTGAATATGGGGACGCGGGTGTGTTTGTCCTGCGCGGGGACGAGAAAATCCCGTATGCGGAGGTGGCAGATGATGGAACAGATTAAGCTGGGCAGCCTGTTCTCCGGGAGCGGCGGTTTGAACTGGGCGCCATCCTGGCGGCATCCGTCCTGTATGGAACTCGGAAATCGAGCCGTTCCCCATCCGCGTGACGACGAGACGGCTGCCATCTGTGAAGCATTACGGCGATGTGAGTGCCATAAACGGCGCACAAATCGAGCCGGTAGACATCATTACCTTCGGCAGTCCCTGCCAGGATATGTCGATTGCCGGAAAAAGGGATGGCCTTGGCGGTTCGCAGTCCTCGCTGTTCTATCAGGCAGTGCGCATCGTGAAGGAAATGAGGGAAGAAACGAATGGACAATATCCAAGATATATCGTGTGGGAGAATGTCCCTGGGGCTTTCTCCAGCAACAAGGGAGAGGACTTCCGGACGGTCCTTGAAGAAATCTGCCGCATCAAAGACCCTGCGGTTTCAGTGGCTGGCTGTGCCAGATGGCAGCCTGCGGGATGCATCCTGGGAAACGGGTACTCTGTGGCCTGGCGCGTCCTCGATGCCCAATACTGGGGCGTCCCCCAGCGAAGAAAGCGCATCTACCTTGTCGCAGATTTTAATGGACAAAGTGCCGGAAAGGTTCTATTTGAGTCCGAGGGCCTGTCAGGGTATTCTGCGCAGGGCTTCCGAGCATGGCAGGGTGCTGCCGGACGTCTTGCGCCTGGCCCTGGAACGGCAGGCACAATCTGCCTGAATGACCAGGGCGGCATCCGAATGGATGTGACGGAAGAGCGGACGAACACCTTACGGGCAGAAGCCCATCATCCTCCGGTCATCGTCAATCTGCCGGGTCCGGTGTTTGAGAACCATGGAGCCGATGCCCGGTACAAGGGGCCGCTCTCTGTGAACCCATCACTCACGGCGCGGTACGGGACGGGCGGCAACAACCAGCCGCTGATCCTGCAGGGCGGGGGCAACAGAGAAAAGAAAACCTATGATGTACGGCAGACCTCGGACGGCACCCGCAATATGCGGAACCATATCTATGAGAGCGATACCTGCCGGACCGTCGACCGTTCGGGAAATGTACCGGGGAGCAACCAGGGCGGCATCGCTGTGGTGGAGCTGACCTATAGTGCCAGCAAGAATTCCCACTTCACACGGGCGGCGAAGGAAATGGCCAGTTCCTGGTAGCTACGGATTATAAAGATCCGCCGCTCATCAACAGCCATGCTCGTGTCCGCCGCCTGATGCCGGCAGAATGTGCAAGGTCCAGGGATTCCCGGACTGGTGGTGCAGCCATCTGGAAACAGGGAACCCGTCTGAAGAAGACATCCGCTTTTGGAGCGATGTCTTTGAGACCCATCGGAAAGCCCTGGGGAAAAAGACAAAGCCCAAGACCCGGAACCAGATTATCAAATGGCTGAAGGAACCGTACCGGGATTCTGCGGAATACAAGATGTGGGGCAACGGTGTCGCCCTTCCCTGCGTGTATTTCGTCTTGGCCGGCATTGCCTGCTTCTTTGAGAAAAAGATGCAAAAATGATTTGCTATTATCGGCGTTCAGAGTGATATATGTACTAGCAAAACAAGGAGGTACATAGACCATGACAATCCAGACGAACCTGAACGACCGCAAGGAACTGGCCAGAAGGCTGATTCCCTTCAACCATAACGAAAAGCTCCGCTATACGGGGACGCCGGCCTTTGCTACGAAGGGCGGGGGTTCCGCATCCTTCGCAGCGGCGATATCGAATGCATGATGAAAAGACAGAAGCCGCCATCACGGCTTTCCTGCAGGAAGCAGGAATCCTTCCGCATCCGGAACCGGCAGAAGGAACGGAACCCGAAGTGCCGCAAGAGCCGCTGGAGCAGGATGAAACGCCAGGATTGGACGCACTGCCGCATCCGGACAGGATGGAAATCAAGGTTCCCATTGATGGCATGGACGGTGCGCAGCTCCGCAACCTGGTCTTCATGCTCCACGCCCAGCAGTACCTGCTGAACCGGGCGGCAGGACATGAAAACATCCATGTGCCGGACAGCTGGTGGAAGACTTGAAAGAAGAACCTGGTACCGACCAGACTTCCTTCTTTGCCATCTATCAGAACTATCGCAAGAAAGGGCGGGGCTTCTGGATTGCGGCAGATACGGTGACATTCTGCATTGCCGCAACCGGCAATGCTGTGAAGAACCGCGCCTGATTGAACTAGCGGCCTTCATGGTCAGCGCAGCGAAAAAAGCGAAACGGGTTCAGGCTGACACACGGAAGCCTGAAAACGAGAAGTACTACCTGCGGATGTGGCTCCTGCGCATCGGCATGGGGACCAAGGCCAGCCACGAATCGCGCATGGCCCTGCTGAAAGGCCTGAAGGGATGGAGTGCCTTCCGCACGGAAGAAGAAGCCAAGGCTCATGCCAGAAAGCAGAAGGAACGCCGGCATCAGAACCCATAAATTTTCAATTTAATTCATAATTATTCTCAAAATGACTTGCTATTGTGTGCCTTTAGAGTGATATATAGTGTACCAAAAGAACACACGCACACATAGAAAGGACAGAGAGGATTATGAAAACACTGCACTTTGGCATCGAAATGGAAATGACAGGGATTACAAGAAGCCGGGCCGCCAGCCTCATGGCCCGCTTCTTCGGGACGGAAAGTCGGCATGAAGCGGAGCCTACGATACCTACACCGCAAGGGATGAACAGGGACGGAAATGGAAAGCCATGAACGACTCCAGCCTGGTTCCACAGAAGAAGGTGAACGGAAACATTACAGATGCTTCCAGCTTCTACCGCACGGAAGTGTCAGTCCCATTCTTTCCTACGAAGACATCCCGAAGCTGCAGGAACTGGTGCGGATGCTACGCAAGGCCGGGGCCTTTGCCAATAAATCCTGCGGCATCCACATTCACGTCGGGGCCGAACGCTTCACGGCAAAGACCCTACGGAACCTGGTGAACATTATGGCGAGCAAAGAAGACATGATTTACCGCGCCCTCCAGATCAACCCCTCGCGGGAAAACCGATACTGCCGGAAAACGAACACCACCTTCCTGAAGGATCTCAACCGGAAAAAGCCGGACACGCTGGACGGCATCGCCGACCTCTGGTATCAGGAAGCACCCTACGGACGGAACCATCATTACAACAGCACCCGCTACCACGGGCTGAACCTGCATGCCACCTTCACCAAAGGAACCGTCGAGTTCCGGCTTTTCAACGGGACACTCCACGCTGGGGAAATCAAGGCATACATTCAGTTCTGCCTGGCCGTCGCTCATCAGGCCCTGGCCCAGAAGAAAGCCTCGGCCCGAAAGACCGAAACGGACAATGAGAAATACGCTTTCCGGTGCTGGATGCTCCGGCTCGGACTCATCGGTGACGAGTTCAAGACCTGCCGGCTCCACTTCCTGAAACACCTCACGGGCAATTCCGCATGGCGCAATGCCGCCGCTTGAAGGGGATAGCCTTACGGGCAGCTTCGGCTGCCTTGGGTGGTAGAAGGGTAATCCCTTCAGAAAGGATGAGAGCGATGAAACAAAGAATCTACATTGCCTACGGCAGCAACATGAGTGAAGTACAGATGGCAAGACGGTGTCCTGACGCCGTTCTTTCAGGGACGGGCCGAATCCGGGGCTATGAACTCCTCTTCAAAGGTTCTCTGACAGGATGTTACGCCACTATCGAGAAGAAGGCGGATGCCTTCGTGCCGGTTGTTTTCTGGCGCATTTCTCCGGCGGATGAACGGCGGCTCGATGCCTATGAAGGCTTCCCGCGGTTCTATTATAAAAAAGAAGTGGATGTGGAAACAGATGACGCATCATCAGCGGTCTTGTGTACATCATGCACGAAGACCGGCGGTTCGGTATTCCGGAGGACTGGTATTATCAGAACATGGAGCGGGATTACCGCAGGTTCGGTTTCGACCTGTCTATCCTGCGAGCCGGCCTGCGGCACAGCCGGGAACGGATGGAAGGAACGCGGCTCCGGCTTATCGCCATGGATGACAGGCAAGCTCCGCCCAAGGGAACTGAAGGCACCGTCCAGTTCGTCGATGATGCTGGAACCATCCATGTACAGTGGGATACAGGCAGCAGTCTTGGGCTGATACCCGGAACCGACGAATGGGAAGTCATCGAATAAGATGCATAAATATCGGATAGGCAGTCAGCGTCGAACTGTTCGAAGACAATGGCCACGCCATCGAATGGGTCATGAAGAATTAAAAAAGAGAACCCGAGGGGAACGCAGATGCGGTCCCCTCTGTCGTACAGCCCGCAAGCTTTTTATTGGGAGGTGAGCGCCATTGGCTGTACGAGGAAGAAAACCGAAGCCGACGGCGCTCAAGGTGCTGGAAGGCAATCCCGGCCATCGTCCCCTCAATAAGAAGGAACCCATGCTAAAGGGACGGCTCCCTCGCTGCCCGGACTGCTGGAAGATGACGCCAAGAAAGAATGGAAGCGGCTGGGGAAAGTCCTTGCTGAGATGGGGATGCTGACCAACCTGGATATGATGGCCTTTGCCGGGTACTGCCAGGCATATGCCCGATGGAAAGGAGCGGAAGAGTTCATCACCCAGCATGGGGATATGTGCGGACGCCGAACGGCTACCTGCAGCAGGTACCGCAGGTAGCCATTGCCCAGACGAACCTCAAGATCATGCTGAAATTCTGTGAGCAGTTTGGCCTGACCCCGTCAGCCCGGAGCCGCATAGTTGGGGAAGAGAACGGGGCAGAAAAAGAAACGGATGAAATGGAACTGCTGTTAAGGGGGTGACAAGTTTGGCATTTGTATATAAGCCGTCAGCGTTCATGCTGCCGGATTCCCATTACGACAAGGACAAGGCCGACAGGGCGGTTGCCTTCATCGAGCATCTCTGTCATACCAAAGGCAAATGGGCCGGGCAGCCGTTCCTGCTCCTGCCGTGGCAGGAACAGATTGTGCGTGATCTCTTCGGCATCGTCAAGGAAAACGGGAAGCGGCAGTTCCTGACGGCCTATATAGAGATTCCAAAGAAGAACGGGAAAAGCGAGCTGGCTGCAGCCATCGCCCTGTACCTTCTTTATGCCGATAACGAGCCGAGTGCCGAAGTGTATGGTGCGGCCTGTGACCGCAACCAGGCTTCCATTGTCTTTGATGTGGCACGGCAGATGGTCGAGATGAGTCCGGCCCTGATGCGCCGCTCCAAGATACGGACGGCGGGCAAGCGCATCATCAATTATCGCAACGCCGGGTTCTACCAGGTGCTGTCGGCGGAAACCGGGACCAAACACGGACTCAATGTGTCGGGCCTGGTCTTTGACGAAATCCACGCCCAGCCGAACCGCAAGCTCTATGATGTCCTGACCAAAGGCTCCGGCGATGCCCGGGAGCAGCCGCTCTTCTTCATCATCACGACGGCGGGCAACGACAAGAACAGTATCTGCTATGAGTTGCACACAAAGGCCCTTGACTTGATGGCGGGCCGAAAGAAAGATTCCACCTTTTACCCCGTGGTCTATGGCCTGGAACATGAGGAAGACTGGACGGATGAAGCCAATTGGTACAAAGCCAATCCTTCTCTGGGGCATACCATTCAGATTGATCGCGTCCGGGAAGCCTATCGGAATGCTGTCGAAAATCCGGCGGAAGAGAATGTCTTTAAGCAGCTCCGGCTCAATATCTGGACTTCGGCCAGCATCCGCTGGATACCGGAACAGGTCTACGACAAGGGGAGCCTTCCCATTGACCTGGATTCCCTGCGGGGACGGATGTGCTACGGCGGGCTGGACTTGTCCAGTACATCGGATATCACGGCCCTGGTACTGGCTTTCCCGCCACGGAGCATGATGAGAAATACATCCTGTTGCCTTTCTTCTGGCTGCCGGAAGACACGCTGGAACTGCGGTGCCGCCGGACCATGTTCTCTACGACGTCTGGCAGAAGCAGGGCTTCATCCAGAGACGGAAGGAACGTCATCCATTACGGCTTCATCGAGAAGTTTATCGAACGCCTGGGGGAAACGTACCACATACGGGAAATCGCCTATGACCGCTGGAACGCCACCCAGATGGTGCAGAACCTGGAAGATATGGGCTTCACCATGGTGCCTTTCGGCCAGGGGTTCAAGGATATGTCGCCGCCGTCGAAGGAGCTGTTCAAGCTCCTGATGGAAGGAACATCATCCATGGCGGCAATCCCGTTCTCAAATGGATGGCCAGCAACGTCGTCATGCGCCAAGATCCTGCGGGAAACATCAAGCCGGACAAAGAAAAATCCGTCGAAAAGATTGACGGAATCGTGGCGTCCATCATGGCACTAGACCGCTGCATCCGCAACGGGACTGGCAGTGGCAGTGTCTATGACGAACGAGGTGTTATTGCATTTTAAAGACATTTGCAAAAATGGCAGGTGCTTTTTTGTGCCCGTTTTTGGAGGTATTTTATGAGAATCCCCTTTTTATCCAGCCTGTTCCGTACCCGGGACAAGCCTCAGAACTATTATATCGGCACGGATTTTCGTTATCTGTTCGGCCCCTCTGCCAGTGGCAAGACGGTGAACGAGTTCACGGCTATGCAGACGACGGCAGTGTATGCCTGCGTCCGCATCCTGGCGGAAACTCTGGCGGCCTTGCCGCTCCAGCTGTACCGTTACACGCCTGGCGGCAAGGAGCGGGTCTATGACCATCCGCTGTACCATCTGCTCCATGATGAGCCGAATCCGGAGATGACTTCGTTTATCTTCCGGGAAACGCTCATGAGCCACCTGCTCATCTGGGGCAATGCTTACGCCCAGATCATCCGCGACCGATTAGGGCGGGTACAGGGACTATACCGCTCAGGCCGGACAAGATGACCGTCTGCCGGGATGACCGGGGAAAGATTTTTTATCTGTATACCAAGACGGGAGACGAGAATCCGAACATCAAGCCGTACGGGCAGGTGGCCCTGCAGAAGGAAGAAGTGCTGCATATCCCCGGCCTTGGGTTTGACGGCCTGGTCGGTTATTCGCCGATTGCCATGGCCCGCAATGCCGTGGGCATGACCATGGCCTGCGAGGAATACGGTGCCTCTTTCTTTGCGAACGGGGCCAGCCCCAGCGGGGTGCTGGAACATCCAGGCGTTCTGAAGGATCCGGCCAAAGTCCGGGATTCGTGGAATGCCGTCTACCGGGGGACGGGCAATGCCCACAAGGTGGCTGTGCTGGAAGAAGGCATGAAGTACCAGCAGATCGGCATCCCGCCGGAAGAAGCACAGTTCCTGGAAACACGGAAGTTCCAGCTCGATGAGATTGCCCGGCTCTACCGCATCCCGCCACACATGATTGGCGACCTGGAGAAAAGTTCCTTCAATAATATTGAGCAGCAGTCCATGGAATTTGTGAAGTACACGCTGGATCCATGGGTCATCCGCTGGGAACAGGCCATGCAGAAAGCCCTGTTCCTGCCGGAAGAGAAGAAACAGTATTTCCTGAAGTTCAACGTGAACGGTCTCATGCGCGGCGACTATGAGAGCCGCATGACCGGGTACAGCATCGGCCGGCAGAACGGCTGGCTGTCCGCCAACGATATCCGGGAGATGGAAGACATGAATCCCGTGTCGGATGAAGAGGGCGGTAATCTATACCTTGTCAATGGCAGCATGACCAAGCTCAAGGATGCCGGGGCTTTTGCCAGAAGGGAGATACGAATGAAACATAAATTTTGGAAGTGGGTGACTAACGAAGCACCGGATTCTTTCGGCAGTGAACGGACGCTGTATCTGGACGGCCAGATTTCGGATGAGACCTGGTGGGGCGATGAAGTGACACCGAAGGCATTCAAAGAAGAACTGAATGCGGGCAGCGGCGATATCACACTCTGGATCAACAGTCCGGGCGGTGACTGTTTTGCCGCTGCCCAAATCTATAACATGCTCATGGATTATCCGGGGAACGTCACCGTCAAGATTGACGGCCTGGCCGCTTCGGCTGCGTCCGTCATCGCTATGGCCGGGACCAAGGTCTGCATGTCGCCAGTGGCCATGCTGATGATCCATAATCCGGCGACCCTGGCCTATGGCGATCAGGCAGAGATGGAAAAGACCATCGGCATGCTGAGCGAAGTCAAGGAGAGCATCATCAACGCTTACGAAATCAAGAGCGGCCTGGCCCGCACGAAGATTCGCACATGATGGATGACGAGACCTGGCTCAACGCGAAGAAGGCCGTGGAACTTGGCTTTGCCGATGAAATCCTCTTCGACCAGAAGAAAGACGATGGGGAGCAGCCGGAAGCCATGATTTACACCCCTGTTACTGTCACCAATTCGTTAGTACAGAAATTAAAACCACGTGAACCTGTCAATAAAGTGCCAGCCGCTTCCCTGGAGAACCGGCTGGCATTGCTCATTCATTAAGGAGGACAACAATGGATACGATTTTAGCACTGCGTGAGAAACGCAAGAATCTGTGGGATGCCGCCAAGAATTTTCTGGATACCGTCCGTGATGAAAACGGCATGGTCTCTGCAGAAGATGCGGCTCGCTACGACAAGATGGAAGCGGATGTGGTGAACCTCGGCAAAGAAATCGACCGCCTGGAACGCCAGCAGCAGCTCGATGCCCAGCTGTCCCAGCCGACCACGATGCCGATTACTGAACTCCCTGGCGCAGGCCAGAATGGAGCAGAAAAGAGAGGCCGTGCGTCCGATGCCTATCGTAAGGCTTTCTGGGACAGCATCCGCCATAAGAACTTCATTGATGTACAGAACGCCCTGAGTGCAGGCACCGATGCTGATGGTGGCTATCTGGTACCGGACGAATTCGAACACCAGCTCATCGACAAGCTCCAGGAAGAGAATTTCTTCCGCGGCCTGGCCACGGTCATCCACACCAGCGGCGACCGCAAGATTCCCATCGTGACGGGTCATGGCGAAGCGTCCTGGATGGAAGAGAACGGCCTCTACCCGGACAGCCAGGATACCTTCGGCCAGCAGTCCATCGGGGCGTACAAGCTGGGGACGGCTATCCGTGTGTCGGAAGAACTGCTGAACGACAGCGCTTTCGACCTGGAAAGCTACATTGCCGGTGAATTTGCCCGCCGTATCGGCACGAAGGAAGAAGAAGCCTTCCTCACCGGTGACGGGAAGAACAAGCCGACTGGCGTGTTCCCGTCCGCGGAGCTGGGCGTGATAGCCAATGGCGCATCCATCACCTTTGATGATGTCATCGACCTGTATCACTCCCTGCGCATCCCGTACCGCCGCAAGGCCGTATGGCTCCTGAACGATGCAACCATTAAGGCCTTGCGCAAGGTGAAGGACAACAACGGCAACTACATCTGGCAGCCGTCTGTCACCGCAGGTACGCCGGATACTATCCTGAACCGTCCCTGCTACTGCACTTCCTTTGCACCGGAACTGGCGGCGGGCAGCCGTCCCATGCTCTTCGGGGACTTCAGCTACTACTGGATTGCCGATAGGGAATACCGCTCCTTCAAGCGGCTTAACGAATTGTATGCCGCCAACGGCCAGATCGGCTTCCTTGCCAGCCAGCGCGTCGATGGCATGCTGATGCTCAAGGAAGCGGTCAAGGCCCTGGAGATGAAAGCGAAGGGATAAGCCATGATTGTGACGCTGGAAGAAGCCAGGGAATACCTGCGGATTGATGAAGATGACACGAGTAATGATGACGTCATCCAGTCTTCCCTGGAAACAGCCCAGGCCCTCTGCCTGGATATATCCCGTTGCGAGGAAGCCGATGCCGAAGAGAATCCCGTGGTTTTTCACGAAGCGATTCTCTTCGCTGCGGCTTTTTTATATGAGCACCGGGAGGAAGCGGACTACGCAGGCCTTTTGAAACGTCTGCGCTGGCTGCTGTTCGGGGTCCGGCGGAGCTGTTTTTGAAAAGGGGGATGCCCATGAAGACGGGGCTTTTGAATAAACGGATTGAGATTCTGGGAAAGCAGGCCGTGACGGATGAATATGGTTTCGATACCCAGGCCGACGTCGTAGTGTACCGCTGCTGGGCATCCATCGAGCCTGCCCGGGGCAAAGTGTTCTATGAGATGGAACGCAAGGCGGACACGGAGTACAGCAAGATCACCATTCGCTGGCGTCCGGGTGTCACCCACGATATGAAGGTGAAGTATCAGGATCACCTCTACGACATCGATACCATAGTTGACCCGTATATGCGCCATGAAGCTCTGGAACTGTACTGTACGGAAGAAGTGAGGGGGACGGACAATGAGCGGAAGTGACTTTGAGGTCAAAGGATTGGATGACCTTTCAGAAAAACTGCTTTCTGCTATTGAAGAGTTTCCCGGCACTACCGAAAAGGGCCTGGTGACGCTTGGCAACAAGCTCAAGAAGGAGTGCGTAAAAAACACGCCGGAAGGCAGCACGGGCAAGCTGAAGAAAGGCTGGAAGCATAAGGTGGAAGGCTACAACGGTTCCGAGCTGGTCTATGAGCTGATCAACAAGCATCCCGTACATCACCTCTTAAATAACGGCCATGCGAAGAAAACACCTGGCGGCAGGACCGTGGGCTATTATGAAGGCCAGCACTATACGGAGAAATCCGTCAAGGTCTTCGAAGCCAGCGACTTGCAGCCGGGACTGGAGAGACTCACGAAGAAGCTCCTCAAGAAAGCAGGCGGCACATGATCCATGATATCGATATCTTGCAGGCGGTGCAGCAGAAACTCAAAGAGCGGTTCCCGTACCCCGTCTATTTGCAGGAAGTCAAGGAAGGCTTTGCGCCGCCGGCCTTTTCCTGAAGACAATGACGGTAGCGACGCCGCAGAAAGAAAACGAGGTCTACCGGGATACGGACCTCTACATTACGTATCTGCCGAAGAAGCAGGAAAAAGCACGGCCATCTACGCCGTGCTTTTGCTGCGGAAATTATTCCGGGACGGACTGAAGTCGGCAACCGTTATCTCCCTGTCGTGTCTATGAGTGAGGAGCTGATGGGGACGGACAATGACGGCGGGCGTCTGACGCTGACCTTCCAGTACTATGACGCCCGGGAAAAAGAAGAAACGGCAGAAATCATGAAGGTACTGCATCAGCGGTATCAGGGAAAGGAGACGTAACCCATGAAAATGCCATCCATTAATATCGCGTTCAAAGAAAAAGGCATCAGTGCCGTCGAACGCAGCGAACGCGGTATTGTCCTTCTGATTCTGAAAGAAGAGACACTGCCGTCCCAGACGGAAGTGAACCTGTACACGGCAGATGACATTCCCAAAGAACTCTCAGACAGCAACCGTGAGCAGCTGGAACTGACCCTTCGCGGCTACGTGAACAGTCCGAAGAAGGTCATCGCCGAAATCATCAGCAAGGATGCAGAAGATTATACCGATGTCCTCAAGGCCATCGAGAACAAGCGCTTCGATTACCTAGTCATCCCGGACATCGAAGAAAACCACATCGACACTATCGCGACCTGGATCAAGGGGATGCGGACGAATAAGAATAAGCGCATCAAGGCCGTCCTGCCGGACTGCACGGCGGATACGGAAGGAGTCATCAACTTCGTCAATCAAGTCATCCGTACGAAAACGAAGACCTACACGACGGCCCAGTACTGCGGGCGCATCGCGGGCATCATCGCAGGAACGCCGATGACCATTGCCTGTACGTATGCGCCGCTGCCGGAAGTCATCGGCTGTGACGTCTGGACGAAGGAAGAAATGGATACCATGACGGATGCCGGCAAGCTGTTCTTTTTCTTTGACGGGGAAAAGGTCAAGCTGGGCCGCGGAATCAACTCCCTGGTCACGACAATCCAGGGAAAAGGCGTATCGTTCCAGAAAATCAAGCTCGTCGATTTAATGGACATGATGTATGACGATATCCGCACCACAGCCCAGGATCATTACCTTGCAAGTATGCCAACAGCTATGCCAACCGATGCCTCCTGGTGACGGCTATCCAGGGGTATCTTGACCAGCTGGCCCAGGAGGGCCTGCTGGAACAGGGGCAGAACACGGCTTATATCGATGTGGAATCCACGAAGATTTGGCTGGCATCCAATGGCAAATATACGAAAGAGGAACTGGCGGACATGTCGGAAATGGACATCAAGCTGGCCAACATCGGCAGCAATGTCTTCATCGCCGTAGATGCTTCGCTCCTGGATGCCATGGAAGATGTCACGATTGCCGTCAATATCTGAGGAGGTGAAGTACAGTGAACAGCATGGAAGCCAAACGGGTGATGAACGGAAAGTATGCCGACCTCTATATCGACGGCGACCTCATGGCCGAAGCCACGGCTTTCAAGGCCGAGGTCACCCTGACCAAGGAAGAAGTGAAGATGCTCCGCCATGTCGGCAAGGGCTACAAGGTCACGGGCTATGACTGCAAAGGGCAGCTGAAGCTCCATAAAGTCTCGAGCTACATGATCAAGAAGATGAACGACAACATTAAGGCGGGCAAGCAGACCGTCGTGACCATCGTCTCCGTCCTAGATGACAAGGATGCCATAGGCAGCGAACGCATCGTCATCAAGGATGCGACCTTTGACAGCCTCATTCTGGCCGACTGGGAAGTGGACAAGATGGGCGAGGAAAGCTACAGCTTCACTTTCTCGGACTGGGACCTCTTGGATTTAGCATAAGGAGAACAAGCACATGAATATGGTAGACCGACTGCTGAAAGCAGATGTAGTGAACAAGCTGGCCGAACGGCCTGAAAAGAAAGTGAAGATGGAACGGCTCTCGAAGTTGTTCGGATTCGATTTTATCATCACGCTCCGGCTATCGACCCAGAAGCTACGCCGATATCCAGAAGATGGCCGTGGACTTCACCAACGGCAGCGCCGATAACATCGACATTTATCAGATGCAGACCCAGACGCTCCTGGCGGGGATTGCCGACCCGGACCTCAAGAACAAGGATCTGCTGGAAAAATTCGGGGCCGTACTTCCTGGTGACATCATCCGCAAGCTCTTCCTGGCAGGTGAGATTGCTGATCTCACAGCGCAGATCACAGAACTCAACGGCTATACGACCCAGGAAAAGGCGGACAAAGCCGTAAAAAACTGATCCGGACCGATGGCGAAGTGCAGGCAATGTATCTCCTGTTCCGGGAGCATCACCTGCTGCCGTCAGCGGTCATGAAACTGGGATACGGCGAACGGCAGGTGCTGTATGCTTTCATCCGCTATGAGATGGAAGAACGCGATAAAAAAGTATCTTCAGCATTATCGGATTAACTGCTGAAAATACGGCTATCTGCCATAAAGTCATAAGGCAGGCTCAAGCCACTTAGATATTTCATAGACGAAGTCGCTTTTTTTCTTGCATTGTGGGTGGCCGACACGTAGTACATGAAAGGTTTGATTGCCCAGGGTGGAAATGGCTTCCTGCAGGGCATTTTTCTTTTCCCAATGTCTTTAAAACCGTTGTAATGAATATTATAACGGTCAAAAACGTTAGGGATGTAATCGTCATAATACCAAGATGTATAAAAAATGATATGAGTAGGATGTATTACCTTTAATTCCTGCTGAAGGACTTTTAGGTTTAGGATACAGTTGGATTTTACAAAATCTGAGGTAGTATCCTTTCCTCCGGAATTGTTGCATTTGACAATATTGGTAAATGCGATGTGTTCTATAGAATCGTCACCGAATATTCTCTGAGTGATAGCACGAGTATAGCTCCAATATGGCCAGCTTTTGTTCCACAGAGATTCACGGGTATATTGAAAGGGATTGCGGAAGCCGTCTTCAATCGTGCCGGGATTGTTTCTGGCATTTTTAGAGTTATAGGACAAAAAGTGTGTGTAAAAAGTGCTGTAAACCTAGATAGATACTGGGTTTATAGCACTTTTATCTTTTTTTGACAAAGATAAAGGGTGGACAAAAAGTGTGTGTAAAAACATGC
>ENA-OQIC01000588-OQIC01000588.1-human-gut-metagenome-genome-assembly--contig:-NODE-588-length-15581-cov-2.543354_pt1 | contig 15581 bp, 14 predicted proteins | sample MGYA00242572_ERZ504736 | MGnify/ENA primary metagenome ERZ504736 (study PRJEB26092, sample SAMD00036201) | human gut metagenome | host: Homo sapiens | study: EMG produced TPA metagenomics assembly of... | reverse complement strand
TTCGACTTGCATGTGTTAAGCACGCCGCCAGCGTTCGTCCTGAGCCAGGATCAAACTCTCCAAGATATCTTGGAGCTATTTGCTAGCTCGTTTTCGTTGTTTGTCTCTAACCGAAGTTAGTGATAGAGTTTATTTGCTTGGTTTCGACGTTGTCGAAACCCGCACTCTGGCTATGTTCATTTCGTTAAAAATGATTACCTTACATTGTTCAGTTTTCAAAGATCTGCTTTATCGCTTTACCTTAGGGGCTTGCGACAGCTTAATCAGTATATCGCAATCAGTTTATCGTGTCAAGCACTTTTTTAAAATTTCTTTTAAAAAGTTTTGCTGCGAAAACAGAAAGAATATACATCACTTTTTTCAAAATAACCCGCTTCCAATTGCTTGAAGGCGGTCACTTGATGTCCCGTGATTGAGGACATGAACTATCATACCCTTTTTGCCTATGGTTCGTCAACCCCTTTTTACTAAATATTTTTAAGATTTTTAATTAAACACATTATTCCTTCAAGCGTGGACAACACATGCTTTTACCTCATGTATCACCTTTAACTGCATATAGTAGTATATATATATTAATTGTACCTCTTGTTGTATAAATACACTTTAAACCCACTACTTACAATTTTGTCCCACCCCATACCTTACCGATTATGCATACACCCCCTTAGCATGAGTTATAACTAACCTTTATACGTTACACATGCTTAAACTATGCATTTAAATTGACACTCCTATGTTATAACCATATAATAAAATTATAAAACAAATACAGTCCCCTATAGGCGCTTTTTAAGCTTAATAGAGAAGTCGGTGCAAATCCGACACGGTCCCGCCGCTGTGAAGTGGAGTTCCTTTTTATTATGTCACTGAACATTATGTTTGGGAAGGCAAAAGGAATGATGAAGCTGAGTCAGAAGAACTGCCTAAGGAAGCATGTCGTTATACCGCGATAGACGGGAAGATATGGTGTGATTCTTTTCGCATACAATCTTACCGTTTTGCAGTCTTGCTGTGAAACGGTATTTTTTCGAAACTACTTCCTATTGGAGACTGCCCGGTACATCCACTTATATGGCTCTTCGGTAGGAAGTTTTATTATTGTTATAGGAGGAAACAATATATCCCACCGCGTTATTTATGAGACACAGTAAGTAAGTCCAACTGCCGCTCGCCATCTCACAGCGCGAGGCTAAGCGACAAAACGGTTTTACCTAATCATAGACGCAACGAAGCCACATAGTGTTGTATATAGCGAATGCATCAATTTTCTTGCATTTCATATTCTATTTGCTATGTAGAAAGGATTCGTACTATGGAACATAAGCAGCAGACTCTAGCCGTTTCAAGGCAAAATGGGCACGAGGAATTGCCCGCTGTCACCTTTGACGAGTTTGAAATTCCCAGTTATGACGAATGGCAGGCCGCCGTTGAAAAACTGTTAAAAGGTAAGCCTTTCGATAAGAGTATGTTCACGAAAACTTACGAAGGTATTTTATTTCACCCAATTTATCGTTTAGAGGATCAAAAAGAATTAACCACCTTACACTATCCGGATTAGCGGATAAGCTCCGCGGCGCGCATGCCAGCGGCTATATCCACACACCTTGGTCAATCGCTCAGCGCTGTGATGCCAAAACCATCAGCGATGCCAATGCCATGGCAGCTTTCGAGCTCGATAAAGGCAGCACGGTTGTAAGCATTACTACCGACAGCTTAACACAACAAGGCATCGATCCTACCGATGGTACTGACGAAACATTCATCGATACCGGCGTTTCCTTGAGCACAGCCGAAGATGTAAAAGCTTTATTAAAAGATATTGATGTTAACAAGCATGAAATCGAATTATTCGGCGGACCATCTGCCGTTAATCTCATCAGTGCTGTATCCATCGCCTGCAAAGCAGCCGGGTTAAAATCCGCCGAATTGCACGGTGCTATTGCTGCCGACCCTATCGGTTCTTTACTCCGTTTTGGCAAAGTAAATCGTCCGCTCGACGAACTCTATGATGATATGGCTCATACGATTCACTGGGCTAAAGCACATGCACCTAATTTAAAAACAGTCCTCGTTGATGCCGATGTATATCACAACGGCGGGGCCAACGGTATTCAAGAAGCAGCCTATGCCCTTCATACCGCTTTGACTTATATGCGCGCTATGGAACGTCGCGGTATTGATGTTGATACCTTCTGCCGTCACATTCGTTTCCACTTCAGCGTAGGCGCTACCTTCTTCATGGAAATCGCCAAACTTCGCAGCATTAAAATGCTCTGGTCCCAATTAGTACGCCATTGCGGCGGCGACGAAGATGCACAGCGCATTAATTTGTATGTAAGTACATCCGCTTTTTGCCAAACTGTATATGACCCATATGTAAACTTATTGCGTGCAGCATCCCAATCCTTCTCGGCTGTAGTAGGCGGCATTGACGGTATGAATGTGTATCCGTTCGACCATTGTATCCGTCCGAGTGATGAATTCTCTCGTCGTATTGCCCGCAATATCCAAATTATGGAACAGCATGAATTCAACTTCATTCAACCGGTCGATCCTGCCGGCGGCAGCTGGTATCTCGAACCGTTAACGGAAGAGTTCACTGAAAAATCCTGGGCTAAATTCCAAGAATTGGAAAACATGGGGGGCATTATTGAAGCATCAAAGCCGGTAAAGTTCAAGAAGCCGTTCACAGCATTTTGGAAGACCGCTTCAAGAAATTGGCAACTCGCCAAGACCGTGCCGTTGGTAATAACATGTACCCTAACATGACCGAAGAATTGCTGGAAGTACCTGAAATCAATAAGGCAGACCTCTTAAAGCAACGCTTAGACGAACTTGCCGAACAACGTAAGGCAGCCGATCAAACAGCCATCGACGAAGCTTTACAAGTTCTTAAAGACTCCGACTTCAGCGAACCGATGTCGCTTATCGGCGCTGTGAAAACAGCCCTGAACGCGGGTGCTACTTTCGGCGAAATCACAAACGCCCTCGCTACCGACAGCCAAGGTGAGACCGTTTCACCAATCGAAGCGCATCGCTGGACCGAACGTTATGAAAAATTACGCCGCACGACGGAAGAATTTGTAGCCGAAACCGGCGACAATGTTCATATCTTCCTGGCTAACATGGGTCCTATCCCGCAACATAAAGCCCGTGCCGACTTTGTTACATCCTTCATGCAGGTTGCCGCTTTTGACGTAGCCTTGAACAACGGTTTCAAAACAGTGGAAGACGCCGTAGCCGCCGCCCTTGAATCCAAGGCGGACGTAGCCATTGTGTGCTCCACCGACGATACCTATCCGGAACTGGCTCCGGCCGTTACCAAAGGCATCAAAGCCCAGCGCCCTGAAATGAAAGTATTCCTCGCCGGGGCGCCATCACCTGAATTAAAAGAAATGTGTGATGCTGCCGGCATGGATGACTACATCAGTGTACGCTCCAACTGCTACGAAACGCTGTTACGGATGCAACAAGAAAAGGGGATGATTAAATAATGGCTAAAATACCTAATTTCGCAAATATCCCATTTGCCGGGGCCGAAGCCAATGAGCAAGCGGCTCAAGAATGGCTTACACAGTTAAAAGCTGAAACAGGCAAATCCTTTGATGAAAACTTCTATCGTACGATGGAACAAATCGATGTAGCGCCGCTTTATGATCAGGGTGCTTACGCCGATTGTAATCACTTATCCTATATGGCAGGTTTACCGCCATATTTACGCGGACCATACGCTACCATGTATGTAACCCGCCCTTGGACCGTTCGTCAGTACGCCGGTTTCTCCACCGCCGAAGAATCGAACGCCTTCTATCGTCGTAACCTCGCGGCCGGTCAAAAAGGCTTATCCATCGCCTTCGACCTTGCTACGCACCGCGGTTATGACTCCGACCATCCGCGCGTAGTAGGCGACGTTGGTAAAGCCGGCGTAGCCGTTGACTCCATTCTCGACATGGAAATCCTCTTCTCCGGGATTCCACTCGATCAGATGTCCGTATCCATGACAATGAACGGCGCCGTTTTGCCAATCATGGCGTTCTACATCTTAGCCGGTGAAGAACAAGGCGTTGATAAAAAAGTTATGGCCGGTACGATTCAAAATGACATTTTGAAAGAGTTCATGGTACGTAACACCTATATCTATCCTCCGGCCGCTTCCATGCGTATTATCGCGATATTTTCGCGTATACGTCCAAATATATGCCTAAATTTAACAGTATCTCTATTTCCGGCTACCATATGCAAGAAGCAGGCGCTACCGCCGATATTGAGTTAGGTTACACCTTGGCGGACGGTCTTGAATATCTCCGTACCGGTACCCAACACGGCTTAACCATTGACCAGTTCGCCCCTCGTCTGTCCTTCTTCTGGGCTATGGGTAAAAACTACTTCATGGAAATCGCCAAAATGCGTGCCGGCCGTATGTTATGGGCTAAAATCGTTAACAGCTTCAATCCGGAAAATCCTAAATCCATGGCGCTTCGTACGCACTCACAGACATCCGGTTGGAGCCTCACCGAACAGGATCCGTTCAACAACATTACTCGTACTTGTATCGAAGCTATGGCGGCGGCTCTCGGCCATACCCAGTCGCTTCATACCAATGCGCTTGACGAAGCTATTGCCTTGCCGACAGACTTCTCGGCCCGTATTGCCCGTAATACGCAGCTTTATATCCAGGATGAAACCAAGGTATGTAAAGTTATCGACCCATGGGGCGGTTCCTACTATGTAGAATTCTTGACTAACCAATTGATTCGCAAAGCCTGGGCTCATATTCAGGAAATCGAAGAATTGGGCGGCATGAGTAAAGCTATCGACACCGGCCTTCCTAAGATGCGTATCGAAGAAGCGGCCGCTCGTCGCCAAGCCCATATTGACTCCGGTAGTGAAAAAATCGTCGGCGTTAACTATCTGCGCTTAGACAAAGAAGATCCGCTCGATATTCTCGAAGTAGATAATACTACCGTACGCTTGGCTCAGATTGAACGTCTTGAAAAATTACGCGCTAACCGCGACAACGACAAAGTTCGTCAATGCCTCGACGCCATCACGCATTCCATGGAAACCGGCGAAGGTAACTTATTGGAATTGGCCGTAGAAGCCGCTCGTGCCCGTGCGTCCAAAGGTGAAATCTCCGATGCCGTTGAAAAAGTGTGCGGTCGTCACAAAGCCATTATCCGTTCCATTTCCGGCGTATACAGCAGCGAATTCAGTGATGATGACGTTATCTCCGAAGTACGTCAGATGACCGATGACTTCGAAGAACGCGAAGGTCGTCGCCCTCGTATCTTCATCGCTAAGATGGGTCAGGACGGCCATGACCGCGGTGCGAAAGTTATTGCTACCGCCTTCGCCGATATGGGCTATGACGTAGATATCGGACCTTTATTCCAAACTCCGGAAGAAGCTGCCCAAGACGCCGTGGATAATGACGTTCACATCGTCGGCATCAGCTCCTTGGCGGCCGGCCATAAAACTCTTATGCCACAACTTATTGAAGAGCTCAAAAAACGCGGCCGTGAAGATATCATGGTTATCATCGGCGGCGTAATTCCGGCTCAAGATTATGATTTCTTATATGAACACGGTGCCGCTGCCATCTTTGGCCCCGGTACCATTATCCTGTATGCGCGAAGAAAGTACTCGAATTGTTAAATGAACGTCTAGAGGAGTGATACTATGACGGAACGATATAAACCGTCCTGGGTTCCCGAAGCCGATGATGATAAATTCGCCTGCCGCGTTATGCGCGGCGTCAATGACAGTCCTTTGCGTAATACCTCAAGTACACCGCCTCAACAAACCGGCAAACGACCGGCCAAGCTTACCGTCGATGATTACGTGGAAGGCATTTTAAGCGGCAATCGCATGATGCTGTCCCGTGCCATTACCCTCATCGAAAGTAACGCGGCCGCTCATTTTGAAATGGCCCAGCAAGTCATTCAAAAGGTTTTGCCATACACCGGTAAAGCAACGCGTATCGGCATCACCGGGGTACCGGGCGCCGGTAAATCCACCTTTATCGAGTGCCTCGGTACCAAACTTTGCCAAGAAGGTCATAAAGTAGCCGTTTTGGCGGTCGATCCGTCCAGTACCGTAACGGGTGGCAGTATTTTGGGTGATAAAACTCGTATGTTTACCTTATCACGGCAGGAAAACGCCTTCATTCGTCCGTCCCTTCGGGCGGGACGCTGGGCGGCCTCACCCGTAAAAGCCGTGAAACCTTACTTCTTTGTGAAGCAGCCGGCTATGACACAATTCTCGTCGAAACCGTCGGGGTTGGTCAAAGCGAGACCACCGTGCGCTCCATGGTCGACTTTTTCCTATTAGTCGTACTAACCGGTGCCGGTGACGAACTGCAAGGCATGAAAAAAGGGGTTAATCGAGCTCTCCGATGCCATCGTGGTCAATAAAGCGGACGGTGACAACAAACCGAAAGCCCTGATTACAAAATCGGAATACAATCGTATTCTCCATTTCCTCCGCCCCGCCACGGAAGGGTGGACTACCCAGGCATACACTTGCTCGGCGTACACCGGCGAAGGCGTTATGGAGCTTTGGCATGATGTTATTGAAAAATTCATCGAACAATGCCAAGCCAACGGCGTCTTACAGGAGCGACGCAAACAACAAACTATGTCGTGGGTATACTCCATGGTGGAAGAGCATCTTCACAATTTATTCTATCGGGCGCCGCGCATCATTGCCTGCAAAGACAGCGTGGAAGACCAAGTGCTCCAAGGCGAGCTGACACCAACCTTAGCGGTGCAGCAGCTCATCAATACATTTATTGAAGAAAAATTGGAGCCTATCGGATCTAAAAGTAATCCGATACTCAAATAGGCAATATCCGTATCGCGCGGATCATCCTAATATCCCAAGGCCGGCACAAGTGCCGTAGCACCTTGTGTCCGGTCCTTACAGGGTTTCACAACGCCTTACAACCGGAATCCACAGAAAGGAGGCCATCCGATTGACCACACAAAATCAAGACAATGACTACAAAGTGCCTCAAGGATTACTCGACCTTGTATCGCGCCGTTATAATGTAGAAATTATTGACAGCCACTATATTTTGGTGGATGACAAATTCAACCGTTATAACATTATGTATGATATGCGCTTACCCCAAACCGTACAGATAGCTTTGCGCTCAACGTACGGCCCTAACGATACGGCTATGCATGTCAAATGGGAGTTTATAGAGTCAACTAATAGCGTGCGTTTTTATTCGGAGATAGGCAACAATATACTCCTCCTCTTGGATAGCGTAATGCCAGAAAACGACAGTGCTGTCTAAGTGTCTATATAGCTGACCCCAGAAACATTACTCACACCCCCCAACGCTACTCTATAGCTTTCATTGTGTGTAGCCTATAAGGAAAAGCGTAATGCAGAGATTCAATTTTGAATCCGAATGCATTACGCTTTTTCTTTTTATATATTCGCTTGTGAATAACTTATTTTTTAAAACTTAATCACTTTTCTGTGGATAACTTAGGTTTTCAGTGGATAAGTAGTTGGATAACCGATAGTTTAATGTGTATAAACCTGTGACAAACTGTGAATAAGTCACCCTGTTTTGGTGGATAACTTTTTTCATAATCATTCAAACACACCTCAGCTAAGCTCTTTACTGAGCCAATAGGTTTGCCACTCATCCTTTGTATCATAAAATTCAACATAACCATGCGTTGCCAGAAGGCACATCCTTTGATGAGAAATCTATGGGTATTCAAACATAAATGAGTATAACCAAACTCTTTGGCTCTTGCTTCCAGTACCTTATAAATCTGACGTCCATAGCCTGAACTTTGTGCTTTCGGTGAAATATACACGCGCGATATATATCCCCAGAGCGACTCATCCACACAATGAGGCGGACGGCGATGATGAGCTTCCAATGGCTTATACAACCTGTCCCCACCACTTCGCCATTTTCATAAAGTACATAGAAAGAACTTCGCTTATCAGGCGAATAGTGTTCCGCTAATTGTAAAAAATATTTATTGTGCTCACTATCCAAAGGCCTTCTATAATGCAAATGCATTTGCTCAACTAAGAATTGATAAATCGGCTCCCGCGGCGTGTCCGGGGTAATCAGTTCAATATTTGCCATACCTAATAAATCAGCCTCCAAATACCTACATCATCCTACTATAACGCTTGGCAGTCCCTACTGCCTTCACCTTATAATACGACCGGTTTGCGATGCTCCGTCACTTCAAATACAGCCGCTAACAGCTTACGTGTATAAGGATGTTTAGCTTCTGTTAAATGTTTCGCCGAAATTGCTTCCACCACTTCGCCGTTATACATCACAACTACTCTATGGCATATACTGCGAATTAAGGCAATGTCATGAGCAACAAATAAATACGTTAGATTCTTTTCCTTTTGCAATTTAACGAGCAATTTAGCAATCGAATCTTGTACGGATACATCAAGAGCCGAAGTCGCTTCGTCAAATACAACAATATCCGGCTCCAACACTAAGGCACGGGCAATGGCCACCCTTTGACGCTGACCGCCACTCATTTCATGAGGATAACGTTTGGCAAACGTGCCGTTAAGCCCAACCATCTCCAAATACTTGGTGGCAATAGCCGTGGTTTCTCCTTTTTTCAAAAGACCGAAATTATACAAAGGTTCACAAATAATATCTTCAACTGACATACGCGGGTCAAAGGCCTGCGAGGAATCCTGGAACACCATTTGAATCTTGCGGCGTTGTTCGCGCTTTTCTTTGGCCGATGCTTTGGAAATTTCCACACCGTTTAAATAGATTTCGCCACCGGAAGGTGCTGTCATTTGCATAATCATCTTCATGAGCGTACTTTTACCGGAGCCCGATTCACCAACAATCCCCAGCGATTCGCCGCGCCATAAGGACCAACATACTTCTTTACAAGCTTGCAACGTGCCACCATTCGGCAACGAGAAATTTTTACAAAGACCTTTAACTTCCAAAATCGGAGTGCCTACGCCGTCAGCCGCCGCCATTGAAGTATGAGTGCCGTAATTTTCAGTATAGGCTACGGCTTCCTTATTCAACTGTGTCGACATAGCGTGTCCCTCCTAACGTCGGTACGGCTTGCAATAACTGCTGGGTATAAGCGGAATGCTCTTTGAAAAGAACATCATCCGTGAGCCGTAATCTACCACTTACCTTGTTGCATAACCATGATTTTATCCGCCATATGAGCGGCTACCCCGATGTTGTGGGTTACCATGATAATGCCGGTGCGACTTTTTGGCAAAGCCGCATCAATTCCTCTACAATCTGAGCCTGCGTTGTCACATCAAGGCCGAAGTCGGTTCATCGGCAAGCAACAAGTGTGGCGTGAAGGCCATCGCCATGGCAATCCCCAAGCGCTGACGTTGACCGCCGCTAAGTTCAAAGGGATACCGTTTCAAAAAGTCCTTATCCGCCGGCAAGGATACCATTTTCATCAATTCGATGGCTTTCGTTTCCGCCGCCCCTTTATCTAAATCACTGTGGCGACGAATATGGGCAATGAACTGTTTGCCGATGGTCTGAATCGGGTCCATAGCACTGCCGCTATCCTGGAAGATCATGGAAATATCGGTGCCCCTATATTTCCGCCATTCTTCCTCAGACCATGTAGCAATATCTTGGCCGCGGTAATTAGCGCCGCCGGCCACAACATGACCTCCTACGGACAACAAGCCGATTAAGGCACGAATGACCGTGGTTTTGCCACTGCCCGACTCACCTACAATAACGAGAATTTCGCCTTCTTCTAAGGAAAACGTAACGTCTGTCACAGAAGGCGCCGCTTCACCATAGGCTATGCTCAAATTATTTACTTCTACCAGTGCTGCCTCCCGTGTCATATCGTTTGCGCACATCCTTTCGTATTGCTTATATAACAAAGATTTTTCAAAATATTATATATCACCTAATAGTATTTCGTATCAAAACAACGATATACAAATGAGCTTATTTAGAAATATCGTTCGTAATCCAGTAGTAATCGGATGGGAACATAACTACACCTTTAAGTGCTTTATTGGCAATGATATTAGTCATTGGGTAACCAAGGTATAAAGCTGCACCGTCATTTAAGAGAATCTGCTGTGCTTCAATAATTAATTGTTTACGAACAGCCGGATCGAATTCAGTAGACAATGCATCTAATTTAGCATCGAATTCAGGATTGCTGTAACCGGAACCATTTTGCGGATTATCGCCGTTAACATTAGTTTTCCAGTACCATTTGAGGAATGTTTCAGGGTCACCGGTATTCGCTGTTACGATATTGGAGATAAGCAAATCATAATCTCCGTCGATCCCCATTTTATCGATTAAGGTATAGTCAACCGTTTTAATTTTTACATCTACGCCCACTTTACGAAGGTCAGCTTGTACCGCTTCAGCGAAGATAGGTAACTCAGCACGACTGTTGTATACTACGAAGTTAACGGACAACGGACGACCGTCTTTATCTAAGATTCCGTCGCCATCGGTATCTTTCCAACCGGCTTCTGCCAATAATTGTTTAGAGCGGTCAGGATTGTACGCATTTGGATCAGTCAATTGATTAAAACCATAATCCATGGATGGTGGAATCGGTGCTTTACCCGGAATGAAGGTGCCTTTTAAGAGTACATCTGCATAGTTTTGACGGTCCGTAGCGCTGATGAAGGCAGCACGCACTTTAGGGTCGCCCAATAAGCCTTTTTGATTGATACGCGCCAATACTACGCGCAAGGAAGCAATTTCATCAACCTGGAATTTGTCGTTCCCTTTGAAAAGATCGATTTCGCCCGGCCCAATGTTAACGGCCATATCTACTTCACCGGATTGTAATGCCATAGCACGAGTATTAGGGTCTTCAATGGACGGCACTTCTACAGTTTTGAACGGTACGGAACCATTCCAGTAGTTTTCATTAGCTTTTAACACGGATTTATCTTTACTGTACGAAACAACGGTGTACGGGCCGGTTGCAATCGGACCTTCTTTGGCAAAGTTACGGCCATCTTTTTCAGCTTGTACGTCAACAACGAGGAATAAAGGATCCGCTAATAAACCGGGCATGTTCGGCATAGGTTTTTTAGTCTTAATAATTAAATCCTGACCGTTGGCTTCAATAGAATCATATTCGAAGAATGTACTGGCACGTTTAGCTTTAGCAAAAGCACGCTCAATAGATTCTTTTACTTCAGCAGCCGTTACTTTTTTACCGTTAGAGAATTTAGCCTTATCATCAATCGTAAATGTCCAAGTCAATTTATCATCAGCCAAGGACCATTTAGATGCTATCCAAGGTTTAGCCACCATGGATTTGTCAAACTTGGTAAGCGTTTCACCGATACCGTAACGCATAACTACCCAAGCATAGAAGTTATCGGTAGGCTCCAACGTATCCGCAAAGTTGGTTACCCCTACTTTTAACACATCTTTGTTTTCTGCAGAATCACTGCCGCAACCGGCCAAAAGCGATGCCGCCAATACCACGCCTAAGCCACCGAGTAGCGCTTTACGCCAGAATTTTTTCATAATAACATTCCTCCATAAAAATACCTTTAACAAATTAACACACAGTTTGATTAACGCTAACACTCAAGATGAAATTATATAAATCCCTAACGGGTATCATCTGACAAAATGTAAATACGAAATTCTCCCATTAACCTATATAAAGATTCCGTCTCTTAGCCTCTGTTTTGACGCGGATCCAAAATATCGCGCAAGCTGTCACTCCAAAGGTTAAAAATAGATACTACGATAAGAATAGCCGCCCCCGGGAAAATCATAAGCATGGTGCCAACTGTAAATATTGACGACCTTCATTCGAGCATTAACCCCCATTCCGGTGTCGGTGGTTGTGCCCCGAAACCGAGGAATGACGAGACCGGCTACTTCGAGCATCATAACGCCAAGGTCCATGCTGGCCGTTACAACGACGAGCGGCATAATGTTTGGCAACACGTGACGACGCAAGATAACGGCCGACGTACCGCCACTCATAATAGCGGCCGCTATATAATCTTCCTGACGAACTTTAATAACAAGACTTCGCACTAAACGCGCATATTTAGCCCAACCTACAATGGTGAGCGCCAAAATGGTATTGCCTACGCTACCGCCCATAATACCGGCAATAGCGATGGCAAGCACGATGCCCGGAAAAGAAATCATGATGTCGCAAAGACGCATGAGCACCATTTCAACTTTGCCGCCGAAATAACCGGCCAAAGATCCTACTAAGGTACCGATGGACGCAACCAACACAACAATGGTAAAGCCCATGAATAAGGATAAGCCGGTGCCGTAAATGATACGCGACAATACGTCACGACCTAATTTATCCGTCCCGAACCAATGGGTAGAACTCGGCGCTTTTAAGGCATTGCTTAAATTCGAAGCAAACGGATCGTTCGGCGTAAGCCATGGTGAAAAAAGAGCTATCAATACAACCAATAAAACTAAGGATGTATAGAAGGAGAAAGCTTTATGTGTTCTAATAAACTCTTTCATTATTTACTCCCCCTTCTCAATCTAGGATCCAAGAGCGTATACGAATAATCGATTACACCATTAATTAACATATACGCAATAGAAGCCCAAAGTACGAAACCTTCAATTAACGGATAATCACGGAAAGTAATCGCCTGTACGGCCATTTTACCAAGCCCCGGCCACGAGAATACCATCTCTACAACCGCAACCCCACCAAGCAACCAGCCCATGGACATACCGAAGATGGTAAGTAGTGGTAAAAAGGCATTTGGCAAAATATGTTTAAACATGATTTCCGTATTTGTCATACCGCGTGCTCTAGCACCTACGGCATAATCTTTATTGATTTCTTCCAAAACTACCAAACGTACCTGGCGCATAAATTTTGAAATTAACGTAAATGCCAAGGTAAAAGCAGGTAAAATCGCATTTTTTAACGAAACGGTTGCCGTCGCAATCGGGGCAATACCCAATTTATAGCCAAAAATGTAAAGCAACATAAGACCAAGCCAGAAAGCCGGTATGGAAATACCGATAAATGCAATTCCGCGGAAGAGGTAGTCAGGCCATTTATTCTGGTAGATAGCGGCGATAACCCCCATGGGAACGGCTATGACGAGTAGCATCACAATTGTTACACTCGCCAACATAAGTGTACCCGGTAAGGCCTCCATCATCTTATCTACAACAGGTTTCTTGGCTGAATACGACATTCCAAGATCCCCTTGCACCGCATGAGACAACCAATTACCATATTGCACCAAGAACGGTTTATCTAACCCCAATTCCTGCCTCGTATGATCAATCAGTTCCTGTGAAACCATGGTATCCGCGGTTTCCAAAATCATGAGCACAGGGTCGCCCGGCGCCAGAAAACTTAAACTGAAAGTTAAAAATGTAACCCCAATTACCGTCACCAACACCTGCCCCAAATGCTGCAGTGTTTTTTTAAACATTCCTGTCCCCCCTAATATACTCAATTTTCAAACTTACACTATCAACATCTATGAATCCTTTTTAGACAATATCGTTTTAAATCAAACTTCTATTATAAAAATTCATAAAATTTAGTAAATAAAAAACTCACCCTTGAAAGAGTGAGTACGCAAAACAAATTTTAGTCAAATTAACCCCATAACACATCCCATTAACTATGTGCAACAGTCAATTTGGTATAAGCAGGCTTTCTGGCTCATGATTCATCGTTTATTTCCAGCCTTCCCAGTTTCCCAGTGACTCCTTGTTGAAATAAACTCCTCATTTACAGCTGTTTCCAGCATAGGATTTGCACCTATTTTCCTCTTAAATCGCTCGGCATACCCGACACTTACAACACTAAGATCTTTTATAGAAGTTAGTCAGAGTATATTATTCAATTTCGAAAATAAAATCCTTTATCACTAATATGTTAGCGTATTTATTGTAAATGTGTCAATAAAAAGTCAGGAATTTTTAGCCGTTTTAAGCTATTTTATAGAAAAATAATTCATTTTATTGATAGATTCCTATGTTTACTCAAATTTTCTTTAATTTATTATACCCTAGTAGGTATAGTATTATACCGTAAGGGGTATATGTACTTCTTGCAATATACGTGAGTTTACCGGAGATAACACTCAAAAAATGAAGCTATAAGTCAACAGCAATAAACAATAAGGTCTATATTGATATTAATTATAATCAATTCATAGTTAACTGAATTTCTACTAAAATAGTAGCCTTAAAAAGTAAATAAAAATAAATTTAAGGCAGTAAAAATCATGTCAATTTTTACTCATTTACACTTCACATTTCAAATAAAAGGTGTATAATAAACGGCGTATTATGTTTTTATCAAAGCATAATCAATAAATTAATTTATCGTGATTAATAAGGAGAATTTAGTGTTATGAACAGCAAGGATAAAACGCCGATTATACTGTATTTGGGGGAATTCAATAATCAGTTAGAGGCGGAAATCGTTGTTAAAGAAAAAAGGGAGCCCTATTATTCATCAAATGAAGAAAGCCCGGCGATGATTCGCCGAGCCTATTTTCAGTCAGAACATTATAGAAAGAAGAGAAGGAATTAAGCTACGCCTTCACAAACTCACACCCTGTTTTAATAGGGAAGTTTTCATACGTTACCCAATCACTGGAACTTCCCACATAAAGAGCGGATTCAATACCGATTTCACTCATGGCGAGCATAGCAAGGCAAGCCGTAATACCGGAGCCGCAATATGTCACAATTGGTGTCTTAGTCGTTTTCAAATCTTTGAACATTTCTTTCAACTCTGCTTCAGACTTTAAACCGTTAGCAGTATAACAATTTTCCCAATAATAGTTGACTGCTGTCGGAATATGACCGGTCATACCATCCATGGTATCGATAACGCTACCGTCATAACGTTCGCTCGCACGAGCATCAACGATGATGTGGTCACCATTTTCACTGGCTGCCAACACTTCGGCACGGCTCATAAGCATATGAGGTTGTAAACGATAATCAAGTTGACTTGTTTCGGTTGGTAATTCAGTTGAATCAGTAGTTAAAGTATGTCCTTCTTTTACCCATCGTTCAATGCCGCCTTCTAATACTTTTACAACGTCTAAGCCGATGTATTTGAGCATCCACCATAAACGACCGGCTAAGAAAATCCAGCTGTCACAAATAACAACAGGAGTATCTTTAGTAATACCAAAACGTTCCATTTTTTTAGCAAATTCAACCATGTTTGGCAAAGGATGACGACCACCATGTTCTTCAACGGGATCGGATAAATCACCGGCTAAATTAATTGCAAAGGCTCCTTCAATGTGACCTGTGGCATAAGCTTTATCATCACGTACATCTAAAATTACAACGTCTTTTTGAATATTGGCTAACTCTTGAGGTGTAATAAAATTTTTCATCTTCGTACCTCCATATATATTAATACTATATTAGAAAACATCTATATAGTGTTATTGTAACAAAAACTAGGCTTATAGGACAAAAAGTGTGTGTGGCTTTTTTAAATTAATCCCAATAAATTGGAAATTCCGTGGACATATGGAACTCATTCCAAACAATGGCATCCCCCATTGCGGCAAGATATTATCCACAC
>ENA-OQIC01000587-OQIC01000587.1-human-gut-metagenome-genome-assembly--contig:-NODE-587-length-15595-cov-3.154836_pt1 | contig 15595 bp, 17 predicted proteins | sample MGYA00242572_ERZ504736 | MGnify/ENA primary metagenome ERZ504736 (study PRJEB26092, sample SAMD00036201) | human gut metagenome | host: Homo sapiens | study: EMG produced TPA metagenomics assembly of... | reverse complement strand
AGGAGTATCGTTTGCTTCGCAAACTTAATTTATGCTAATCGCATAAATTCGCGCAGTATGTCTCGGGTTTTCTGTGACCTTCGCTCACAAAAAACACCTCGCGGGATATTACCAGTGAACAGTAACAAAAATTCGACATCAAAAGTTATCAAAATAATTTTTGCTTGTGTAAATATTCATTTTTTAGTATAATGTGCGATAATAACATGAAAAGGAGGCAATAAAAATGAGCGAAAAGAAAAAGAGTGGCGGAGCCTTACTTGGCGCAGCGTTTCTGATGGCCACATCTGCAATCGGACCAGGATTCCTGACACAGACAGCAACGTTTACCGGACAGTATCAGGAAAGTTTTGGATTTGTTATCCTGGTTTCCGTAATCCTTGCAGCCATTGCACAGCTGAATATCTGGCGTGTGCTTTGTGTGACCGGACTTCGTGGTCAGGATGTTTCCAATAAGGTACTTCCGGGACTGGGATATCTGGTATCGATACTGATCGTATTCGGTGGTCTGGTATTTAATATCGGAAACGTAGGTGGCGGAGCACTTGGTTTTAACACATTGCTTGGAATACCTACCAAAGTTGGTTACATACTGGCAGGTCTTTTGGCAATCCTGGTATTTGTGCTGAAAAATGCCAAAAGTGCCATGGATACTATTACCAAGGTACTGGGTGCCATTATGATTATCGTAATCTTTGTTGTGATCATTGTGGTAAAACCACCGGTAGGAAGTGCATTGAAGAATACATTTGTACCGGAAGCCGGTGCCACAAATCTGATTCCTGCAATCCTTACACTTTTGGGAGGTACTGTTGGAGGATATATCACTTTCTCCGGCGCACATCGTCTGATTGATGCAGGAATTACAGGCGAGAAGAACCTGAAAGAGATCAACAAGAGTTCTGTTATGGGTATGATCATTGCTACGATTGTTCGTATTTTCCTGTTTCTGGCTGTTCTGGGCGTTGTTGTCAAGGGCGTAACACTGGATGCTGCAAATCCTGCAGCAGACGCTTTCAAGCAGGGGGCTGGTGAAATCGGATACCGTTTTGCAGGTCTGGTTCTTCTGTGCGCAGCAATCACATCCATTATCGGTGCAGCTTATACTTCAGTTTCCTTCCTGAAGACTTTCAGCAAGTCTATCGAGGAAAATGAAAATAAAGTGATCATCGGATTTATCATTATTTCTACAGCCATTATGTTTATCCTTGGAAATCCGGCAGTACTTCTTGTACTTGCAGGTGCTGTGAATGGTCTGATCCTTCCGATCACCCTGGCAATCTGTCTGATCGCTGCACATAAGAAATCTATTATGGGAGAGAATTATCATCATCCGGTAGTACTTACCATTCTTGGAGTGATCGTGGTAATTCTTACAGCATACCTCGGTGTGACTACATTTGTATCTAAGATCGGTACATTGTTATAATTGAGGAAAATGTATCCGGTTTTCAGACTGGAGAGTATGTCAAAAAGGTGTGATCGTCCAGGTTACACCTTTTTGGTTCATTAACAGCCATGTGATGCAGAAAGAAGCAGATAAAAAGACATGGCGAAAAGATTAAGAAAAGAGGAGCAGATTATGCCGGACATTAGAATTTTAACAGAAGGTGATTCTTCTGTTCTGGTTGAATTTGGCAAAGAGATCAGTCCGGAGATCAACCGGAAGATCACTGCCACTGTACAGCTTATGAAAGAACAGCATATAGAGGGAGTTGTAGATATGATCCCTGCGTTCTGTTCTTTGCTGGTTAATTATGACCCGCGTGTGATTTCCTACGATGACCTGAAAAAAAGACTGGAAATTCTGTTAAAGATGGAAGTTACAGCAGGTGAAGGATGCAGAAAAGTTTATGAGATTCCTGTATGCTATGGAGGAGAATATGGTCCGGATATTGAGAATATTGCAGAACATGCCGGACTTTCCGTAGAGGAAGTAATAAAGATTCATTCTTCCAGAGATTACCTGATCTATATGCTTGGTTTTCTTCCGGGCTTTTGTTATCTGGGCGGGCTGGATGAAAGGATCCATACACCCCGTCTTGCAAATCCCAGAATCAAGATCAATGCAGGAAGTGTGGGAATCGGTGGTTCCCAGACAGGGATTTATCCTCTGGATTCTCCGGGAGGATGGCAGCTGATGGGAATGACACCTGTAAAAACCTATGATCCGGACCGTGAAATCCCGATTCTGGTAGAGGCAGGAGATTATATCCGTTTTGTACCGATCGATGAAGATGAGTACAAACGGATCAGAGAATTAGTAGAACGTGGCGAATACCAGTGCACCGTTCATGAGGAGGCATAAAATGGGAATTCGTATATTAAAAGGCGGAATGATGACAACGGTTCAGGATCTGGGGCGTTATGGATATCAGAGTCAGGGATTCAGTGTGGCAGGAGTCATGGATGTCCGTTCATTCAAAATAGCCAATCTTCTTCTGGATAATCCGGAGAATGAGGCAGTATTGGAGATAACGCTGATAGGCCCAACCCTTGAATTTACATCAGCTACTATCATTGCAATCACAGGCGGAGATTTTCAGCCAACCATTAATGGAGAGCCGGCTCCCATGTATACAGCCCTGTATATGAATAAGGGAGATGTACTGAAATTTGGAAGCGCCAGAACGGGAAGCAGAGGTTATATTGCTTTTTCCAGTTATCTGGATATTCCGGTAGTGATGGGAAGCCGATGCACCAATTTAAAGAGTGGTCTGGGCGGATTTAAGGGAAGAAAACTGGAAGCGGACGATTATATCGGATTTCGTATTAAGAGACGTTATCTGCCGTTTTTCCTTTCCCGAAAGCTTGATATGGATGAGTTTGATCAGACAGAAGCAACACTGCGGGTAGTAATGGGACCGCAGGATGGTATGTTCAGCAAACAGGGCATCAAGACTTTCCTGGGCAGTGAGTATACAGTGACAAATGAATTTGACCGTATGGGCTGCAGGCTGGAGGGACCGTTTATTGCTCCTAAGAAGACTTCGGATATTATTTCCGACGGAATCGCATTTGGGGCTATACAGGTACCTTCCCATGGTAAACCTATCATTCTGCTGGCTGACCGTCAGACAACGGGCGGTTATGGGAAAATTGCCACAGTGGCATCTGTGGATATTCCCAAGCTGGTACAGAGAAAAACAGATGATAAGATACATTTCAAGGCAATTACCGTACAGGAGGCTCAGGCTCTTTATGTTGAGGAAATGAAAGAACTTGACGGACTGAGAAAGATCATTCATCAGCCATGTAAAGAGGTTCTGGATTGCCGTCTGGTGGCAAAGAGACTGCGCAAGCTGTTTGAAGAATAACCGTAAAAATAATATAAAATAGACAGAAAGGATAATGTTCGATGGATTTAGAGAAGATTGAAGGACTGGTAAAGATTATTGAGGATTCATCCCTTAATGAATTCACATATAAGGACAAGGATGTAAAGATTACAATGAGCAAGCTGGATCATCCTCCTGTAGTTGCAGCGGGAGTTCCTGTGGCTGCATCTGCACCTGTGAATACAATTGTGGAAAAAGCAGAGGAAGAAGAGGAGGAAAGTCTGTTTATCACTTCTCCTATCGTAGGAACCTTCTATTCTGCATCTGCTCCGGATGTACCTGCTTTTGTAAAGGTGGGAGATCAGGTAAAAGCAGGACAGACAGTGTGTATTCTGGAAGCCATGAAGCTTATGAATGAGATTCAGAGTGACTATGACTGTGAGATTGAAGCAGTTCTGGTAAGTAATGAACAGAAAGTAGAATATGGACAGCCTCTGTTCCGTGTTAAGAGACTGTAGGATAAGGAGCTTTCATATTGTTTAATAAAATTTTGATCGCCAACCGTGGGGAGATTGCAGTTCGGATCATACGTGCCTGCAGGAATCTGGGGATCCGAAGTGTAGCTGTTTATTCAAAAGAAGATGCTAAGAGCCTTCATGTACAGCTGGCAGACCAGCGTATCTGTATCGGAGAAGGTCCTGCCAGAAACAGCTACCTGAACATGGACCGGATCATTGCTGCAGCAGAAAATATGGGAGCAGATGCTATCCATCCCGGTTTTGGCTTTCTTTCAGAAAACAGTGAGTTTGTCCGCAAATGCAAAGAAAACGGAATTACCTTTATCGGACCGGATGCGGATGTGATCGATAAGATGGGAAATAAATCCCATGCCCGTAAAACCATGATGGATGCCGGTGTACCGGTTGTACCGGGAACAAAGGAACCTGTATACGATGCAGAAACAGGTAAAAAACTGGCTGAAGAGATTGGATATCCGGTTATGATCAAGGCTTCCTCAGGCGGTGGTGGCAAGGGAATGCGTGTGGCTGCCAATGAGGATGAATTTGAATTTCAGTTTAATATGGCACAGAGAGAATCAGCCAATGCTTTTGGGATGATACCATGTACATTGAACGTTTTGTAGAAAATCCCCGCCACGTGGAGATCCAGATTATGGCAGACAGTCATGGAAATGTGGTGGCACTGGGAGAACGTGACTGTTCGGTACAGAGAAATCATCAGAAGCTGATCGAGGAATCCCCGTCCCCTGCCATTGATGAAGAAACTCGCAGGAAAATGAATGAATATGCAGTTCTTGCTGCGAAAACAGTAGGTTATACCAATGCAGGAACGATTGAATTTATCGTAGACCCCAAAGGCAACTTCTATTTCATGGAAATGAATACCAGAATCCAGGTGGAGCATGGAGTAACAGAGATGGTTACAGGCACAGATCTGATCATTGAGCAGATTCGTGTGGCTATGGGAGAGGAGTTAAGCTTTAAACAGGAAGATATCCGGATTAAAGGACATGCTATTGAATGCCGTATCAACGCAGAGATTCCTGAGAAAAATTTCATGCCAAGTCCCGGAGTAGTACAGCATATGCATCTTCCGGCAGGCAACGGAGTCCGGGTGGATACTGCCCTTTATACAGGCTATAAGATTCCGTCAGAGTATGATTCCATGATTGCGAAGGTAATCGTTCATGCACCTGACAGAGAGGCTGCCCTGCAGAAAATGCGCTCTGCGCTGGATGAGATGGTGGTCATGGGTGTGGAGACAAACCTTGATTTCCAGTATCAGATTATGAAGAATCAGGTATTCTGCGACGGAAAGGCAGATACGGGATTTATTGAGAATGTACTGAAAATTAAGGGATAAGATTGTAGGTAAGGATCCTGTATACGGATTGAGGGAGTGATTTTTCAAACACGCTCTGGGAAATAAATAGAAAAGAGGTAAGGTAAATGTATACAGTAGATTTAAACAGTGATCTGGGAGAAAGTTTTGGAAACTATAAAATCGGTAATGATGATAAGGTCATTCCGCTAATCTCCTCTGCAAATGTACCTGCGGTTATCATGCTTCAGATCCGATAGTTATGGGAAATACGCTGGCAATGGCAAAGGAAGCGGGAATTCGTATAGGAGCACATCCGGGTTTTCCTGATCTGATGGGCTTCGGAAGAAGAAATTTGAGTGTTTCCCCTGCAGAGGCAAAAGCATATGTGCTTTATCAGCTGGGTGCACTGGATGCATTCTGCAGAGTAACCGGTGTAAAAATGCAGCATGTAAAGCCTCATGGAGCCTTATATAATATGGCTGCAGAGGACTATGCCCTTTCTACTGCAATCTGTGAGGCAATCAAAGAATTTGACAGCAGTCTGATCGTACTTGCTCTTTCCGGCGGACAGCTGGCAAAGGCTGCTCAGGATATGGCCTGCGTACAGCTATGGAGGTTTTTGCAGACCGCGCCTATGAAGAAGATGGTACTCTGGTAAACAGACGTAAGGAAGGTGCTGTGATCACTGATGAAAATGAGGCTATTGTCAGGGTGATCCGTATGGTCAAAGAGAAAAAGATTACTGCAATTACAGGAAAAGATATTGATATTCAGGCAGATTCTGTCTGCGTTCATGGAGACGGAGCCAAGGCTCTGGCGTTTGTGGAAAAAATCAGAGAGGCTTTTGCAAAAGAAGGAATCCAGATCCGTTCTCTGGATGAGTTTGTAAAATAAAAGAAATTTAGAAACAACTATTAAAAGGACTGAAGTAAAGAGGCTGTGGCACAGATTTTCTGACTGCCACAGCCTTGTTGCTGTTTTACAGCTTGCAGCGGTCCTTCTACTGATGCTTCAGATTCAACCCCTGCTGTTTTGCAAGTGAAGTGATAATCTCAATACAGTTATCGTATCCAAGGGTTCCGGTATCCAGACACAGGTCATAATCGTGATAAGTGCCAAGCTCATGTTTTGTATAGGTTTTGAAATAGGTTTCACGCAGGTTGTCCATTTTGGTGAGATATTTCCTGGGATCTTCCTTTCCGTTTAAGCCTAATTTCCGAATATGTTCTGTGCGGAGATTCACATCTGCATGAAGGAAAATATCCAGACTGGGAATACCGGCATTTCGCAGGATAAGATTGGAACAGCGGCCGATGATAATACAGTCCTGTTCTGCTGCGACTGAAGGATCAGCTCTTTCTGAGCCTGGTAAATAGCATCATGGGAACTGAAATAGCCTGCAGAGTTATTCAGAATGTTGTCCAGAAGTCTGCGCTGCGGCTCAGATTTTCACCCTCACGATCAATATCCTCCTGGGAATATCCGCTTCTGGCAGCAGCCTGTTTTGCAAAATCCCGATCGTAATATGGGATACCAAGCCTTTCTGAAACTACTCTTGCAATACTGTGTCCCCGGCACCAAACTCCCGGCTGATTGTGATGACAGGGTATTTTCTTTCGGACATAATAGATACCTCCATTGGGTTGTTATTTATTTTGTTATCCATGTTTTTCCTTTATTGTAACGTTTTTTGTAAGATTATTCAATAAAGATTATCATTTTTTGAAAAAATATGTTATAATTCAAAATATTATGTACCTGAAGGAGATGGATTTATGAGAAACAAAGAGCTTTTCAGAGGCAGGAGAAAAGCTGGCAGGATTGTTGGCCTTGTTTTGACTCTTGCACTTGCAGTCAGCCTTCTGAGCGGCTGCGGACAAAGTAAAGAACGTCTGACGTTCGGTACCGGCGGTACGGCGGGAACGTATTATTCCTACGGTGGTGTACTGGCCCAGTATATTACCAATAATACAAATGTAAAGGTTACAGCAGTTTCTACAGGTGGTTCCAAAGCGAACCTGCAGTCAGTACAGGACGGAGATTTCCAGCTTGGATTTGTCCAGTCAGATGTAATGGCCTATGCATGGGACGGAGTAAGAGCATTTGAACAGGACGGTGCAACCCATGATTTCAGGACTTTGGGCGGCCTGTATGCAGAGACTGTCCAGCTGTTTACCATGGATCCTGACATTAAGACAGTGGAAGATCTGAAGGGCAAGAGCGTATCTATCGGTGCGGCAAACTCCGGTGTATATTTCAATGCTCTGGATGTTTTAAATGCAGGCGGCATTACCCTGGATGATATCCATCCCCAGTATCTGTCTTTTGAGGACAGCAAGGAATCTTTGAAGGATGGGAAAATTGATGCTGCGTTTATTGTTGCAGGTGCACCTACAACAGCTATCACAGAGCTTGCAACTACCAATGGTGTCTATATGATCAATATTGATGGCGCGATCAGGGATTCAATTTTGAGTGACTGTCCATATTATACATCCTACCAGATTCCTGCAGGAACCTATCCGGGACAGGATGAGCCTGTAGAAACCATCACAGTCAAGGCGACGATCGTAGTGTCCGAATCTCTGGATGAGGATACAGTTTATGATATGACTGCGGCAATTTTTGACCATGCAGACGAGATTTCTGCTGAGAATGCAAAAGGAGCGGAGCTTTCTCTGGAAAACGCTACTTCCGGTATGACCATTCCTTTCCATAAGGGTGCGGCGCGTTATTATGCAGAGCATGGAATTACAGTGGATACGAAAGGGGAATAGTCAGGATGAAAGAAAATAAGATAAAAAAGCAAACACATCCCCGGAAGGCAGGCTGGTTCTGAGAACATGAGCACAGCAGATGTAGATGCAGTAATGAAGAAATACGACCGCGAATCAAATATTCGTGTGTGGACCGGCAAATATAAGCTGGCTGTACGCGGCCTGCTGGTTGCCTTTTCTCTGTGGTGTATCTATGTTACCTTATTTGCAACCTTCCTGGAGGAAATCCGACTGACTTCTTTTCTGGGCTGATCATTCTTATCGGATTTCTTACCTATCCGGCGAAAAAAGGAGATATCAGAGAAAACTACATGCCGATTGGCGATATTATTTTTATGATCGCAGGCACAGGTGCTTTTCTGTATTTTACTTTTTCTGCAAATCAGATCATCAATCAGGGTACCAGATTTGCCCCTTATCAGATTGTGATCGGTATTATCGGTATTGCTGCACTGATCGAGCTTACCAGACGATGCGTGGGCCTACCGATCCTGTTTGTGGCAGGTTTTTTCCTGATCTATGCACTGGCTGTAGGGCTTACCAATCCGGCATTTTTGGGAAGAGTGAAATTCCTGGTGCGGAATCTTTTCTACACAAAAGAGGGTATTTTCTCCACACCTGTAAATGTATGCTCTAAATATATTGTGGTATTTATTATTTTCGGTGCGTTTCTGGAGAGAACAGGAATCTCCAACTTCTTTATTCAGCTGGCTAACTGCATTGCAGGAAAATATGCAGGTGGACCGGCAAAGGTAGCGGTTATCAGTTCTGCACTCTGTGGAATGGTATCCGGTTCCTCTGTAGGTAACACAGTAACAACCGGTTCTGTTACAATCCCGATGATGAAGGACACAGGCTACAAACCGGAATTTGCCGGAGCAGTAGAAGCTGCTTCTTCCACAGGTGGACAGATCATGCCTCCGATCATGGGAGCTGCCGCATTCCTTATGGCAGATTTTGTGGGTGTACCGTACTCCAACATTATTGTCAGGGCGATTCTGCCGGCATTGTTGTACTTTACAGGAATCTTTATTTCTGTACATCTGGAAGCAAAGAAATTAGGACTTTCCGGAATTCCGAAGGAAAAACTTCCGGTATTTAAGCTTCTGATCCGTAAAATCTATCTGTTATTACCTCTGGTCATGCTGGTAATCTGGGTGTCCGGAAACTATATGACTATGCAGAAGGCTGCCAGTTATGCAATCGTTCTTTCTGTTATCGTAAGTCTTTTTGACAAAGAAAACAGAATCAGTGTTACCAAATGTATTGATGCGCTGGAAGCAGGAGGAAGAGGTGTTATCTCCGTAGCAGTAGCCTGCGGTGTTGCAGGAATCATTTCCGGTTCCATCACCATGACAGGACTTGCCAATGACCTGATCAACGGAATCATCAGTGTTGCAAACGGAAAACTGATCATTGCACTGCTTCTGACTATGCTGTGCTGTATCGTACTTGGTATGGGTGTACCTACCACTGCCAATTACTGTATCATGGCAGCAACCTGTGCTCCGATCCTGGTGCGTATGGGAGTACCTACACTGGCAGCTCATTTCTTTGTATTTTACTTTGGTATTGTTGCAGATATCACACCGCCGGTAGCGCTGGCTGCCTACGCAGGTTCAGCCATAGCGAAGGCCAATCCGATGAAGACTGCATTTACAGCCTCCAAGCTGGCTATCGCAGTATTTATCGTACCTTATGTATTCTGCTTTAATCCGGCAATGCTGCTGATCGATACCACACCGCTTAAGGTTGTTCAGATCTTTATCACCTCACTGATTGGTGTGTTTGGATTGTCCTCCTCACTGGAAGGCTTCCTGTCAGTGAAAATGTCTGTACCGGTTCGTGTCTTAATGGCAGCAGGCGGACTGATGCTGATCGATCCGTCACTGATGACTGATGTTGTGGGAATACTTCTGATCGTGGGATGCTGCGTATGGCAGACAGCGCAGAAGAAGAAAACTGCATAGAGAAGAATAAAAAAACCGGCAAAACACCTGTCATTTGGGTGTCCTGCCGGATTTTTATTTAGAAATCCAGTTCTTTCAGATACCGTCCAAGTGCATCCTGCCAGGTGGGGAGTGGTGTGAAACCATTGGCTGTCAGTTTGCTCTTATCCAGGCGGCTGTTAAACGGTCTGGCTGCTTTGGAAGCGCCATACTCTGCAGTTGTGACGGAGTTGACTGTCATGTTTTCCGGGAGATATTCCGGGTGTCCCATGGCAGCGGCCTGACGGAAGATTTCTTTTGTGAAATCATACCAGCTGATATATCCGCCCTCATTGGTTGCATGATAATAACCGTATTTTTCAGTTTCGATCATATCTATCAGAAGTCTTGCCAGGTCATAGGTATAAGTAGGTGTACCGATCTGGTCATTGACTACGGAGAGAGTATCATGAGTTTTTCCGAGGTTGATCATGGTTTTGATAAAGTTTTTGCCGTTTTTGCCGAATACCCATGCAATACGGACGATAAAGAACTTATTAACTGTGCCGGATACTGCAAGTTCACCGTCCAGCTTTGTCTGTCCATAGACATTTAATGGTTTATAGTCCTTGCAGTCAGGCTCCCATGGAGTGGTTCCCTGACCATCGAATACATAATCAGTGGACAGATACAGCATCTTGATGTCAAGCTCTTTGCACACATCAGCAATATTCTGAGTTCCGGTTACATTTACCAGACGGACCTTCGGCTGATTCTCTTCATCTTCAGCAGCATCTACAGCTGTCCATGCAGCACAGTGGATCACAGCATCAACATTTGCTTCTTTAATGACTTTTTCTACAGAAGCTTTGTCAGTGATATCCATCTGAACATAAGGCATTGTGGTAACTGCAGTGCCATCAGCGATTCCACTGTAGGAAGGAGCAATGTCGCTTCCCACACCTTCATAGCCGCGTTTCGCAAGTTCGTTCATAACATCATGTCCAAGCTGACCGCCTACACCTGTTACAAAAATTCTCATAAATTATGCCTCCCCGCGGTGTGCGTACATTTTTTCATAATAGTTCTGATATTCTCCGGAGATGATAGTTTCCCACCATTCCTTGTTATCCAGATACCATTTGATTGTTTTCTTGATACCGTCTGCGAATTTTGTTTCCGGTAACCAGCCAAGTTCGTTGTGAATCTTAGTCGGGTCGATTGCATAACGCATGTCATGACCTTTACGGTCTGCTACGTAGGTGATCAGGCTTTCTGGTTTGCCAAGTTCTTTGCAGATGATCTTAACGATATCAATGTTTGTCATTTCATTGTGTCCGCCGACGTTGTAAACTTCTCCAACACGTCCTTTGTGGATGATCAGGTCGATTGCGCGGCAATGATCTTCTACATAGAGCCAGTCACGAACGTTTTCGCCTGTTCCGTATACCGGAAGTGGTTTGTCATTTAATGCATTGGCGATCATTAACGGAATCAGTTTTTCCGGGAAATGATATGGTCCGTAGTTATTGGAGCAGCGGCTGATGGTTACAGGCAGTCCGTAGGTTCTGTGGTAAGCCAGTACCAGAAGGTCTGCAGAAGCCTTGGAAGAGCTGTAAGGGCTGCTTGTGTGAATCGGAGTTTCCTCTGTGAAGAACAGGTCAGGTCTGTCTAATGGAAGATCTCCGTAAACTTCATCAGTAGATACCTGATGATAACGTTTGATACCGTATTTGCGGCATGCATCCATGAGAACAGCAGTACCGATAATATTTGTGGTAAGGAAAACTTCTGGGTTTTCGATGGAGCGATCAACGTGACTCTCTGCAGCGAAGTTTACAACCATATCAGGGTGTTCTTCCTCAAAAAGTTTGTAAACTGCTTCGCGGTCGGTGATGCTTTCTTTTACGAAACGGAAATTTGGGTTGTCCATGACAGGTGCAAGAGTGGAAAGGTTTCCTGCATAGGTCAGACAGTCCAGACAGATGATGCGGTAATCCGGGTATTTTTTTAACATGTGAAAAATAAAGTTGCTTCCGATAAATCCGGCACCGCCGGTTACGATAATGTTCATAGTGATTCTCCTTAAAAAATATATAATATGAATATCTGTAAGATTCTGTTATAGAGTCAGGCAGATAAAATTATCCGCCTTGCTGCATGGCGGGTGATATATCAAATAACTGTTTGAAAATTTGATATATCACTCACTTGACTGCGAATTCGCTTGTACAGGTCTAAAAGCTTCGGTTAGTGCAATACATCCAGATATTTACCGTCCAGAACGTCTTTTAAGTACTGACCATACTGATTTTTCTTCAGTATTTCATAAACCTTCAGCACATCTTCCTTTGTAATCCAGCCATTGAGATATGCAATCTCTTCCAGGCAACCGATTTTGCGGTGCTGGTGGCTTTCCATTGTTTTTACAAAGTTGGTGGCTTCCACAAGGCTCTCGTGTGTACCTGTATCCAGCCATGTGAATCCCTGTCCGAGAAGCTCTACGTTTAATTCGCCTTTTTCCAGATAGATGCGGTTCAGATCTGTGATCTCAAGTTCGCCTCTGGCGCTTGGTTTCAGATTTTTTGCATACTCTACGACGCGATTGTCATAGAAGTATAAACCTGTGACACAGTAGTTGCTTTTCGGGTGCTCAGGTTTCTCTTCAATTGAGATAGCCTTGCCTTCATGGTCAAATTCTACAATACCGAATCTCTCCGGATCATCTACATAGTATCCGAAAACAGTGGCACCCTCGCCGGATTCTGCGTTCTTTACAGCAGCTTTCAGTCTTTTCTTCAGCCCATGTCCTGCGAAGATATTATCGCCGAGAACCATGGCAACTGTATCATTACCGATAAATTCTTCACCGATGATAAATGCCTGTGCAAGTCCGTCCGGACTTGGCTGTACTGCATAGGTGAGATGGACACCGAACTGATGTCCGTCACCAAGAAGTTCCTCAAAACGAGGAGTATCCTGCGGAGTAGAGATGATCAGGATATCGCGGATCCCTGCATTCATCAGTACAGACATGGGATAGTAGATCATTGGTTTATCATAGATTGGCAGAAGCTGTTTGGATGTTACCATTGTAAGCGGATAAAGGCGTGTGCCGGAACCGCCTGCTAAAATAATACCTTTCATGTGTATTCTCCTTTGTTATTGGCAGTATGCGGTCGGAGCGATATTCTGTCAGTTATCTTTGTAAATGATAAGCAAAATATCAGGCGACTGCGGTACTAATCAACGGGTTTCTGGATTGTCAGTCTGAGTTACGATATCATCCTGACTCTGGTGATTGTATTATAAAAGGTGACCTTAGGTCACCTTCAAGTACTTTTTACAAAAAAGTTAAATTTTGGTTATTTTTCACAAAGAAAAATGCCGGCATCCTTGGTAATAAAGAACCCATCCTTTGTCTTTCGCGATACAAATCCACGGAAATCTTTGTATTTGTCCAGAAGATACTGATTCTGATTTCCATGGCAGGAGAGGATATAGGAAATCAGCGGTTCTGCATCGGGGACAAGAAGAGAGTCCTTATAGCTTTCCCAGAAAATACGGGAAAAATACGGTGCCAGGATATCTGCTCCGTTTTCTCTGCCAAAACGCTCATAGAGTTTGTCTGCGGAGAGAACGATCCGGTCGTCAAAATCCCGGACCAGTCTGCTGACTTCCTGCATGTGTTTTTTTCCATAGGTACTGCAGATCAGTTTTCCGCCCGGAGTGAGCACACGTTGAATTTCGCTGCATACAGCAGAGATATCTTCACAGTAAAAAAGCACATGGTTTGCAATGACCAGATCAAAGCTTCTGTCTTCATGAGGAATTCTTGCACAGTCAAATGCCTCGAAGGAAAAACGGCTGTCTTTGCGTCCGATAGCACGTCTGGCATCACGAAGCATTCCGGATGAAAGATCAGAAAGAGTAACGGAAACTTTACCGGGGAGGCTGGAAATATTCTGTGTCCACAGAACACCGTCGCCGCATCCAAGTTCAAGGATACGCATCCCCGGATGAATCTGGCACTGCTCATAAACCCATGGAAACCATCCCTGTTTATTCTGGGAATAAAGGCTGTGCAGATTAATGCGTGAGGAAATGTTGGAGGCGTTCTGGTATTGATTTTTCATGCTTTTCTCCATGCCTGTCAGGTGGATCAGGTCAAGCATCTGATTCCAGTCTATGGCATGATGGGAGCGGATCGCATCTGTGGTATCCTGGATTGCCTTTTCCACCAGCTGCATCTGCTCGATACGGTCACGTACCAGCTTTAACTGGATGTTCAGGGAATTTTCCATAAAATGATAGTCTGAGTCGTCAATGGTCATTTCCCGTATGTCATCCAGGGAGAAACCCAGATATTTCAGAAGCAGGATCTGGGAAAGTCTTGCAAAATCCTCATCTGTATAAAAACGTGCGCCGGATTCTGTTACATAGGAGGGTTTGAGGATATTCTGTTTGTCATAATAGCGGATAGTGCGGAGTGTTACATGTGCCATCCGTGCAAATTCTCCGGAAGAGTAGTAGCCGTCTTTTTTCATTGTAAAACCTTCTTTAAGAAAAATAGTCTTGCCCGCAAATGCGGATAGAAACAGTTGTTCAGCCTGCATTTGCGTATTGCTGATATGTGTAGAGTATAACACAGCTGACCGGCAGGCTACAAGCATCAGGTATTACCGGATGGATAATATACTGTCTGAATGTACCACTATCCCGCGAGGTGTTTTGGCATGAATATGCCAAAATCCCGAGACATACAAGCCAAAATTCCATTGCCGCAGGCAATCTGGAATGAATTTTGGTTAAGTTACTGTGAACGGAGTGAACAGTAACGAAGATTCATATCGTCTGACAGACAGATTTCTTTTTGCTTTCGAATATGTTATTATATATAGGAAATATTTGCTGCCTGCTAAGTGTCAGCATCCAAAGAAGTCGGGAGGTACATAAAGATGAAACTTACAATATTGGGAACCGGAAATGCAAAGGTGACGAAATGCTATAACACCTGTTTTGTGCTAAATAAAGATAAAGAATATTTTATGATAGACGGAGGTGGCGGAAATACAATTCTGAAGCAGCTGGAGGACGCAGGAATCAGCTGGAAAGAAATCAGCACTATATTTGTGACACATAAACACATCGATCATCTGCTTGGAATCATCTGGATGCTTCGTATGTATTGTCAGGGAATGGCAAGAGGACAGTTTGACAGTGAAGTGACTATCTATGGACATGATGAAGTGATCAGCCTGCTGAAACAGATGGCAGAGATGCTTCTCACACCAAAGGAAACGAAATTTATCGGAGACAAAGTCCATCTGGAAGAAGTAAAGGACGGAGAAGATAGAACGATTCTGGGACACAGGGTGACATTTTTTGATATTCTGTCTACAAAGGCAAAACAGTTTGGGTTCTGCATGGAGTACGCAGAGGGAAAGAAGCTGACCTGTTGTGGAGATGAGCCATATAATGAATGTGAACAGAAATATGCCAAAAACAGCACATGGCTTCTTCATGAAGCATTCTGTCTGTTCTCTCAGGCAGATAAATTCAAACCATATGAGAAACATCATTCTACTGTAAAGGATGCCTGTGAGCTGGCACAGAAACTGGAAGCAGAGAATCTGATCCTGTATCATACAGAGGATAAAAATATTTCCAGACGAAAGGAGCTCTACACAGAAAGAAGGCAGACAGTATTATAAAGGAAATCTCTGGATTCCTGAATGATCTGGAAACCTACAAATTATAAAAAGAC
>ENA-OQIC01000586-OQIC01000586.1-human-gut-metagenome-genome-assembly--contig:-NODE-586-length-15615-cov-2.143724_pt1 | contig 15615 bp, 16 predicted proteins | sample MGYA00242572_ERZ504736 | MGnify/ENA primary metagenome ERZ504736 (study PRJEB26092, sample SAMD00036201) | human gut metagenome | host: Homo sapiens | study: EMG produced TPA metagenomics assembly of... | reverse complement strand
GGTAATACCTATACCTATGTTGAAACAGAAGCATTGCTTAAGGACGGCATCACTTCCGAAAAAAAATATGAAGATGCTAAAATGCTGAAAAATCTATATAATACATTCATTTCCGAACTGGAATATATTCATCAAGAGAAAAATAAGGAGATTATAGATGAACGTACTCTTTTCAGACTTCATCAATCTATTTCCACAGGTTTGGTTTCTAATGAGGAATCAGGCTTTTTAAGGACACGTGCAGTTAGGATCAGCGGTACTGATTATGCTCCTCCAAAAGATTTGCAAGAAATAAAAAGTAAATTGGGAGAGATATTATATGAGCAAGACGTTTATACTAATCCATTGGAAAAGGCAGTTTTCTTACATTGTAATATTGCACGGCTGCAACCTTTTATAGATGGGAATAAAAGAACTTCTCGCATGATAGAAAGTGTTGTCATGATGAATGCTGATATTATTCCTGTATATTCAGCAAAGATGCTGATATTTTGAATTACAGGAAGGTTGATTCGATTTTATGAAACGGGGGATTACACTAAGTATTCTGACTACTTTCTAAATAGGCAGTTGGAACGCATTAAAGAAATAGATATATAATTTAAATCAAGACTAATTTAGTCGAATGTAAGAACTGTATTTGCTAATTTCCTTGATAATCAATGATATTAGGGAAATTTTAAAAAAACGCCAGGAACCTCTTAAAGAAAAGGGAGTAAGGATCATATCTGAATTCGGGATCGTCCCTAAATTTTGAGGGATTATTTTATTATGCATGAGTCATAGCTACAATTCACTTTACAATTACCTCTGCTTACTCTATTCACAACCTACTTATGAAGATAAGAAGGATAAACAAAAGATATTTCGACTGTATAACGATTTGTTTTCTGAGCAAAAGAATATCCGAATGCTTATCCGTGTGCTATAATGGGTGACGGATAATACCAATGCGGTCTTGTTACCTGATGAAGAAGACTCTACACGTTATATCGTTTATGCAGAGCCGAAAAAATAATATTTTTTTACCATCCACTTTATCTATATAGGTACCAGTTCTTATTTCAGCTTTTCCAAGAAAAAAACTCTATTTATGCTTATGCTATTTGCATGTGCTGATTGTTTTCTTATTGCCAAACGTTACTTGCAGATTATTTTAGTATTCACTCTGGAGTGGATGTCCCGATATGTACTGATTTTAGTGGTATAGATGCTTGATTTTTGATGTGCGAATTGGGGTACTTTATAAGTTCTTACCGTTTAAGTCCATATAAATTTAGGTTTTTCCCTATAAGTAATTATAGAATTCACAGATCGGGTATGATTTTCCTGCTTTACTTTTGTTGCAAACCTAAAAAAAACATCATGAAAAAGATTTTATTTATTCTATTTACAGTTCAGTTTATTCTGATCCCTCGGATAACAGGAAGTTATGGTGCAAATTCTATCGGAAATAATCATGGACATTCGGTAACTAATCAAGGAAAGAAAACCATCAAGAAAGACATCTTTGGAGATACTGTCATTGAGGACAATCGCGGTAATAGGAAAAGCATCAAAAAGATATCTTTGGAAATACTGTCATTGAAAATAATAAAGGTTATAAAAAGACCATTAAGACAGATATATTCGGTAATAAAATAATCGAAGATAATCATGGGAAAAAGCAAATTATTAAAAAAGATATATTCGGGAATGTTATTATTGAGAATTACTAAGACATCTATCTAAGTATGATAAAGAGCAGGACTTGCAGTGTGGACTTATGCTCAGAATCAAAAATATTTTTTATATAATATCAACAACAATAGACTGATAATGACACGGACTATGGAGTATTACTGTTAACTGCTTCTCAGCGTGAGGATGACGAGGAAAAGAAAGAAAATCCGATACCGGAAAATTTTGTTTTTTACAATTGAACCTGAGGCCGTAGCATTGGCTGCAAGTGAATTTTGTCAATCTTGTGGATTCTCCTAATATGTCTGTTTTTTTATATATTAGCTTCGAAAATTAGACTGAGTCAGTTTAAAAATGGAGGTGTGCCGGGATGTACTTTCCCGCCTGGTCAGCATTTTCGGCACGCCCCCATTCATGTATCTACTTTTATTCCAGAATAAAGATGAATCCTTTGTCTTTGGGAACTTTTATTTTATCTTTTGGCGACAGGCTGAATCCTTCCTGGAAACCTTTGATGTCAGGAGCCGTCAGCCTGGCTTTATCAGCGTCAATGCCCAGTTTCTCCCAATCTATCTGCAGTTTTATATCACTGTCTTTTTTTGCCCAACTGGCAATGGCAATCATTACTTTGCCATCTTTCACAAACGAGGTTGCCAGAATGTCATTGCGTCCTGTCTTCACTGGATTGTAGGATACCCAATAGCCCATCATGCGGCTGTCTTTTATGCCGAATGCATCCCACACCTTCCAGAGTTGTGAGGGGATGGATTCCATTGGTTCGCGTGCGGTCATCCCGTACAGCATGCCCCGATAAGGATTGCCGCCATCCTGCAACATTTCGCTCATCATGCCGAAGGGGATACCCGATACATCTGTCAGCCAGTATTCCGGTGACTTTTCGTATTTAAAGTATTCTCCAAACCAAAGGCGGTCCAGGTAAGGCATGTGCTCCATGTAAAGGAATATGCTGTTGATGTAACCGTCGGCCGGATTGAACTGATTGGCTGAATGGACATCGATGCGCGGATCGGGACGGTTACTTTCCAGTACCCGGCGGATGCGTTTCATCGTGTTACGATCGAAAGCCAAGTCATCGATATAGACTCCGTCGATGCCGACATTTTTTGTCAGCCAGTTCAGTCCTTCCACATAGAAGTTGTGCCAGCGTGAAATGCCGGTGTTCACGATTGCCGCATCCTTGTAAGCATCTACAAACCAGGCTCCGATGTAGTCGCCGTCCAGATGTTCCTGTAGCCAGGCATAGCCTCCTCCCTTGCCCGGTGAGAAGATTTCGTGTCCAAGGCTCTTCAGGGCAAACAGCTCCGGTGCATGGTTCGTCAGTTCGCGTACCGTATAGTATATTTTCACTTTATATCCTTTGGCATGCGATTCGTCTACGTACTGCTTCATGAAGGCAGGGCGGAAGAAAGGATAGTTGATATGCGGATTCACCGCATTGCCGTGATGCAGGTTGATAACGTTTGCTCCTGTTTCTCCCACAACGTCTACAGCCTGGTAGGCGTGTGCGTCGCCCTCTTTCAGTTTCTCGGCAGGCTGGTATCCGTGGTAGTAGCGGTCGGTCCATTGCTTCATCGTGTCGATGGGCTTGAAGGGAGTTACCAATACCAAGAAGTCGAAGTTCAGCTCTTCGCCCTTTTGGAGGGTACGGCTGCCACTGTATGTCTTGATGTCTACCTGGTTTCCTTTCTCTTTATAGCTGATGCCGCCTTTACCGTCGTTAAACCAGGATGGAGCATGTTCAACGGTTGCATTTTGTAGAAGTTTGTGTTTAGCGGACGGCGATAGTTCTCTGCACGGAACAGGCATTGCATGCCGGCGTTACATCGCCAAACCAGAAACCTTCCTGATTCCGTTCCACATTCCATTTCCATTGGTCGCTTTTCGGGCGCAATGAGCCTTCATAACCCATTCCCAAACGATATTTGGCCGTTGTTGCCGGCATGGAAGTTAACAGGGCTATATCGTCTACCGATGTATTTTCGGCAGCCTTTACTTTGATCTGATAATTCATGAAACCATCGAATTCCATACTTGCAAGTACTGTTATGTCCAGTGCCCCTGCTTTTCCGGTAGCGGTCCAGCTTACCGTTCCGTCTTCCTTCTTGCCGAACTTTAGCGGTGAAGTGATGGTGACGGGCAGTGGCTTTCCATTCTGGCGAATGACAAATTCCATCGGTTGTGACAGAATGTCTTTGGGGTCTTTGCCTATGGAAGTCATCTCTTCGGTGAAGTAACTCCGGATGGAAGCCGGCAGTCCCAGTTCGCCGGCAGTGACGCTGCGTCCCAGCACGCTGATTGTACGGTCTGCCACCTTTATCGGAATGAATGGCTTCACCGGCCGGTATTGACTGCATACTGTGAATTCAGCCAGCGCAAACGTGACAAACGCCACAAGTCTCCGTCTCCTTTGTCCACCAGTACGTTGTCCGACAGGTTAATGGCTATGTTCACTTCCTGTGAAGCACCGCTCAGGTCGCTCACGGTGACCGTGCCCCGGTAGATCCCTCTGCCGGCATGTTCCGGCATCTGGATGCCGATCCATAAAGGTTGTACACGGCCTTTACCGACGTTTACCTCCGGATGTATCGGGCGTCCCAGCCAGTCGGTTCCTTCCGTGTTGAAACACGTAAGAGCCGATGCAGGTATACTTTCGTTCCTTCCTTTCAGGTCGGTAAAGGTTACTTTGACTCCGTTCACCGGATTCTTGAATGCCCACAGTCCCAGTTGCAGCACATAGTATTCGTTCAGATCCGCTTCACCGAAAAACTCGCCTGTGGCTCCTTGCGTCACCTGGCGGTATGACAGATCATCGAACATGCGGATGGGATATTTACGGTCTTCGGGCAACAGCAGGAAAGGCTTGTTGCTGTTAGCATCGATCAATGCCTGCTTCTCCTGTGCTGTGGCGATGATTTCCATCGGATAGAAGCTGTTGAAACTGCCCAGCGATTCGAAACGTACCAGCTTGGCTTGTACCGCCTTCCGGCCGGAGTGGCTTTACAGGTTGCTTTCCATTGCGGATCCGCCTTATCCGGTTGCTGAGGATAGTTTACTTTCGGATAGGGCCCTCCCGAGGTGTGGTAGGGGAGGTAGTACACATAATAATCTCCGGCATTTCCGCTTGCGTCAAATCGGATGCGTCCGTATTCACGGTTGATTTCCACCGGAAGTACATTGTCTACCGCTTTGCCGGTAGATACATTGATCACAATAATCCCTTTTTGTTCGGGATTGGCGTCACGTCTGCGCCAGGGGATATAAGCTTCCGCTACGGAGGCGGGAGTGTTCACGGAAACAATGGCGCGATGGTTACCCAGTGTGTCGGGTGTCCAGTAGTTTTCGCCGTAAAACGAGGCTTCGGGGACGAAGTCTTGAGCCGCTGCCGGAAGGGTTAACAAAGCTGACAGTGCCCATAAAAAGAGTTTCTTCATAATGTTTATCTAATAACTATGTGCAAATTTACAAAGAATCATTTATGGATTTGGCAGATCGGCCGTTTTTTTATTATAAACCGTTTCTGCCCAAAAGCCTGTGTGGTAATCGGGTATGCGATTAGCGATGTTTCGCTCCGATTATCCGGAAGAATCTTTTTGTGGGAAAAATATTTTTTATATTATCTTTGCGCCCTCAAAATGAATAAACCCTACACTATGAACAGAAAGCAAATTCTGTGTATCTCGCTTCTGGCATTCTCGCTGTGTGCCTGTCAGGATGATGATACAGCCGATATTCTCGATGCTTTTGGCACTCCGCCTGCTTTGACGAAGATGACGGCACAAGAGTTTCTCGATCAGGGAGAACAGATGTTTGAAGATGGCGAAAGCGTGGACGAGATTGTTTCCGCCGATCGTGCCTTCTATGTGAATAACCCCTTTAATGTTTCGATGGCGGATGGAAAGCTCCGGCTGTTCAACGGCATGGCGCACGATTTCAAGGAAGTCTCCCTTTGGCTGACGATGCCCCATTTGCGTGACACCATCCAATTGATGCAATTTGAGGAAGTCCCCGGTTTTTATAACATCAAACTTGATTCTCCATTGAAAATGGGAGAGGCCGTCTACGCTTCGAAGAGTGGAAAGCCTGTCCGTGTGAATAATCTGGCACTGCTGTCGCCCGACCAGTATGAATTGCTGCTTTCGTGCAACGACTCCGTATTCGATATGCTGAAGACCATCAAGATGAAAACCCGTATCCAGATGGGAAAGTACGGCAGTGGAAACTGGGGAGTCATGACAGCAAATGCAGCCCGCTACTATGCCACATCGGCGGTGAATATGGCTGTCATGTTCAGTTCCGAAATTTTTCGTGATTCATTGATGAACTACAAAGGTAGCATTCACAATGATGCAGGAAAGGAGATCGACCGTGAAGGGCTACTGAATTCAATTCTCAATAAACAAAGTCTTGTGTTCGGAGTGGTTACCGGTTCCGGTATCGCCGGGCTCGGTGGAGGAAATGCTTTGGGATTGCGTGAAGAATATCTGGCCGGATTCTTCTACCAGAACCGGGTGGCAATCGATTGCAACTGGGTGCTTCATGTCTGGATTCACGAGCTAGGGCACTGTCTGGGCTATGGTCATTCTAGCAGCCTGTGTTACGGGTCGGTGCCCGATGAAATAGTACCGAAAGTGTATCGCTACATGATGAAGCACCGCATGCTGCCTTATATCATCAATCCCTTTAAGAGTTACAATGATTATAATCCCGCATCAATGATGCCGACAATCCCGACATAGAGCTATGATGAAGAGACATAATATACTGACGGTACTGGCAGTCCTGCTGCTCACCTTTGCCGCATGCGATAAAAATAGTGCCCCCGGATTCAGTTTCACGACTGACTCCATCCTTACATTGACTTTCGATAAAGAGCTGGATGCCGCCTTTGTCGGAGTGGGGACCCAAAATTACAATCCGGTGGGAATGCGGCGTTCGGGCGATACTCTTTTCATTGCCAACCGTGCCGAAGGTTCTGACGGTGTGTGGGTGGTACGCGCTTCGACCGGGGAGTTGCTTTATTCGCTGACCGGCTGGACCTACAACGGGAAAAACGAGAAGTTCGACAATCAGGTGATGGATGTGGCGGTCAGCAGCGATTACATCTTTGTGGTGAACCGTTCGTCCCGGATCGACCTGTTCCGACGGAACGATTATTCGTATGTGACCACCATCGGGCGTACCGGATGGCAGTCGAGTTCTCTGTTGCAATGCGAAGCGGCCGAAGTGGCTGGTGATAAATTGTTCATCCGTGACAAACAGAAGATTAAAGTGGTGCAGATTTCAGATTGTACGCCTGAAAATCGTTTTAAGGTTCCTGTCTTTGCTCAGAATACGGACAGTACGTCTTCTAATAACGGTTTTAATCTTGAGTCCGTTGCGCGGCATGAAGGCTTGATCTATGTGTCCGACTACGAAACCTCACGCATCCTGGTGATCGATCCCGCCACCGTGGCGGTCAAGGGAGAGCCGGTACGCTTTTTGCGCTCTTACCGCATGCCGAACAAACCGCTCAGTATGGGATTCTTTCAGAACGAAATGTATGTTGTCTGCGCAAATAACCGCATCGTGAGAGTAGACCTCCGTACCGGGAAAGAGCTCGGCTCTTATTCATCCTTTGCCGGAGGAGTGGGGCTGGGAACTCCCGGACGCCTCTTTTCCATAATGATACATTCTATCTTGCAGGGCGCAATGCCAATGCTCCCCGGCTGATACAGGGGAAAGTTATGTTTGTTGAAATATCCGAGCTGGACTAAAAAAATGAATAATTACGATTCGCTGCAGATTATGCAGGTTTGTACACTCCTCTATATCCGGATGACGGTTTAAGAGAAGAAAACTTTCTGTGTCGTCTGTGGTGAGAAAACAATCAAGCATGAATTTGAAATTTTTATATCTGTTATTATTGATATCTGCCCTGTGTATATCCTGTTCCAAGGACGAAGAACCTTCGGATAAGGGCAGTACTTCTCCCCAAGAGCCGGTTTACACCACCTTTACAGATGCCGGCGAAGTGGTTGTTCCCGGAGTGCTTCCGGCCAATTTCACTCCCCGGTCCGTACGGGTCAAGGGGGACACTTTGTTTGTTGCCAATACCAATGCCGCCGACCGTTCCGTGCTATTGCTGAACCTGACGACAGGCGAACTGATCGGACGTATCGATTCATGGGTACGGAAAGGTGTCAAAGAGACCTTTAATGCCGAGATAGGCGACATGGCTGTTTCTGACCGTTATATCTTTGTGGGTATGTACAACTCCCGTATTAATATTTTTGACCGTCGCACCCTTCAGTTTGTCAATGCCATCGGGCGTCAGACGGAAAGTGGGGAGACGATATTTATAGCATGACCCATTGCTACGGACTTCGTGAGTGTGGCGAGAGACTGATGGTACGTGATAAAAATACCATTCGCGGCTATTGGATTTACGAAGCCGTTACCGAACCTGCGTTCCGGGTTCCCTGGATCGGAAAGGTGAAAGTGCCTGAAGGAGTCGGATATGACTATCAGCCCGTATCCATGGTATGGCAGAGTATGACGGGCGTATGTATCTGACCGACTGGTACAACAAGAGTGTGCAAGTGTTCACTCCGTCGAAAATGGAGATCGTGTTCGGTGAAGAGACACATATCACTTCCGATGCCGTGTTTAAGTACGATGATATTCAACCGCTCGGACTGCTTGCCTACGGAGGCGAATTACTGATGTCGGTACAGAAGAGTGGGAAAATACAGCGTTATGATCCGGAGACAGGAGACCTGCTCGGAGTGTTGGCCGAGTTTCCGGGTAAGGAGATCGGGCGCATGGAGATAGCCCGGGGAATGCTTTACTACATTGACCTCAAAGCCGGGAAACTGATGAAGGCAAAAGGAGAATAAAGAACGACGAGAGTGTGTCATGACTCACCACAGAGCAATCTGTGGTGAATACGAGTTTCGACACACCCTCGTTCTTTCATCTGCATGTCCTATCCGAAGCAGAAGTAATACTCAGAACCGTCGCTGACATAAAAAGAATCTGCTTTCTTTTCGATAAAAGAACTGTTCTCTTTTGCCAACCATCCGACAGCAAGCATTACATCGTCTATATTCAGGCAGGTCAAGCTGCAAAGTTCTTTCACAGAGACTTTTCTTGCATGTATAAGTATTCGTCATACTTTTCTGGAGTTTTCTCCGATTTTCACTTTTTCCATATTACTATTTATAGCCTATTTAAATCAAATTTGGTGGTAAATTCTTTATTTCCAAGTTGATAATTGTCCTTTTTGCTTGCTTTAATAAGAAAAAACAGACATCGGCTGAATAAGTAACTCAAGTTTTGGAAGTGAATTTACGCCGTCTGAACCGGTATCTTCATCCTTATACTTTTCTTCAATTAACATTGTTAACGCCTTTTACAGGTTGTCAGGTTCTTGTGCGCAAATAACAAGTCTTTTGCATTTAAAGAACTTCTTATTTATATCCAAAGAACAAGCTTTAACTCTGTGTTAAAACAAAGCTTTTGAAGACAGAAATCTTACTTTTTAAATATGTTGATTTTCAGATAGTTTAGACTAAGATTCGCTTCTTCACCTCACGAATGGACACTTCGGGCGAAAGCCGGGATACTTGCTTTTTTGTCAACAATAAACGAGGGCTTGCACTTCTGAAAACTGAATTAGATTCCATGAGTAAAAGAAAACTTACCACCAAACTTGACGAAGAACCTGTTTTCTAAAGTAGGTGTCGTCTCGCGCGTAAGGAGAAATTTTTTTGTGTAAATGATAGGAGGCTAGGGTACTTACCTATTGGACTACAAACAGATACGTAATATAAAGTAGATGGAAGAAAAGGGGAGGGGTGTTTCAAAAAACGTTCGTCTTTTGGAACACCTTTTTTCGACCTTTTCTAAAAATCATGTTCTTATAGAAAAAACACATATATAAAGATTCTATTTCATGTATATAATACTCTTATAATCAGTATACTAAAATAGATAAAGAAAGAAAAACTCAATTTATTTATAAAAATATTTTGTTGTTATAAAAATGTGCCTTACCTTTGTGTTTATAAACGAACGTTTTTTGAAACAATTTCATTCGTTTTACCACTAAAAATAGTTTCGGAAATTCTTACGGTTTGAATGGGAAAAGATGTCTCGTCCAAACCGCGTAGCGCACCCGAAAGTAACCTCTCGACTTTTAATATCCACTAATAAATGTCTGAACAACAGGAATATTGGTTTGCCGCTCGGACAAAGAAGGATCAGGAGTTTTCTGTTCGCAATGCTTTAGAAAAGCTTGGAATAGAATACTTTCTTCCAACACAATTTGTCATCCGTCAACTGAAATATCGTCGTCGTAGGGTAGAAGTTCCTGTTATCAAGAATCTTATTTTTGTCCGGACCACGAAAGACCGTGCCTGGTCTATCACGAAGGATGATCATGTTCCTCTTTATTATATGAAGGATCTCTATACCCATACTTTGTTGATCGTTCCCAACAAACAGATGGAAGATTTCAAGTTTGTGATGGATTTAGCTCCGGAAAATGTAACTTTTGATGATCTTCCCCTTACTGTTGGTACAAAAGTGCAGGTCGTCAAAGGAGAGTTTTGTGGCATTGAGGGTGAATTGTCCAGCCTTGCCAACCGTACTTACGTAGTGATTCGTATCCACGGAGTTCTTTCTGCCAGCGTCAAAGTACCTAAAAGTTACCTTCGTATTCTTTCAGCGTAATTCGTAATTTCAAAATTATATGAATCAAGTCCAAAATCTGCAACACATTGCCCGTGAGTTGCTTTATTTGGGTATGGATGGTTCTCCCATCTATACCGATCATTTCCGTCAACTGAACACCGAAGTTTTTCGCTTGTCCGAAGCCCTTTTCTCTATGAAAGGTGCCACATCCGAGGAAGAAGCAGCGATTTGTCTGTCCCTGTTAATGGGCTATAATGCTACCATTTACAATGATGGCGACAAAGAATCTAAGATACAAAGCATTTTAGATCGCTCTTTTGCCGTATTGGACCATCTTCCCGCTTCTCTATTGAAATGCCAATTGCTGACTTATTGCTATGGCGAGGTATTCGAGGAGGATTTAGCACAAGAAGCACATCAAATAATGGATAGCTGGAAAAATAGGGCACTTTCAGAAGAAGAATTGGAAGTGATGGAGACATTGCAGACAATGGAAGATAATCGGTATCCGTGTAGTGAGGTAGAAGATTGATTGTATGCATTTTTGAAGAATAATATAAATATGCTTAATGTAGATAATTTTATCGGCGATCATATCACTTTTCGTCGTTCCAGCATGTTTGCTCCCGATATTGCAGCAAACAGTGATCGTCTTCGCCAAGAGGTTGAAGGTAAGAGTTTATTAGTGATTGGTGGTGCGGGTTCCATCGGTTCTTCCTATATAAAAGCCATTCTTCCTTTTAAGCCTTCCAAACTTGTTGTGATCGATTTAAACGAAAATGGATTGGCCGAACTCACCCGCGATTTGCGTTCCACTTACGGTCTGTATATTCCGGACGAGTATCGTACTTATACATTGAATTTTGCAGATCCCATCTTCGAGCGTATGTTCCGTAAGGAGCAGGGTTTTGATATTGTAGCCAACTTTTCGGCACACAAGCATGTACGGAGTGAGAAAGATGAATATTCGGTACAGGCTCTGATTGAAAATAATGTAATAAAAGCCAAAAAACTGCTTGATCTGTTATCGGAATTTCCTCCCCATCATTTCTTTTGTGTTTCTACGGATAAGGCTGCCAATCCTGTGAATATAATGGGTGCCAGTAAACGTATCATGGAAGATATGATAATGGCTTACTCCTCTAAATTTAAAGTCACTACTGCCCGTTTTGCCAATGTCGCCTTTTCCAATGGCTCCCTATTGGCCGGTTTTATTGACCGTATCATGAAGAAACAGCCTCTGGCTGCCCCCAATGACGTGAAACGTTATTTCGTTTCACCTGAAGAAAGCGGCCAGATCTGTATGCTTGCCTGTATTCTTGGGAATAACGGAGAGATTTTCTTTCCAAAGCTGGGTGAGGAAAGATGATCACTTTTTCTTCTATCTGTGACCGTTTCCTCCGCACTCTGGGCTATGAAAAGAAAGAGTGTGCTACAGATGAAGAAGCCAGAAGATATGCTGCCGAAATGGCGGATGACAGCAAGATATATCCTGTTGTTTATTTTAAAAGTGATACCACGGGTGAGAAAGGCTATGAAGAGTTCTATGTGCCCGGTGAGCGGTTGAACCTGGAACGTTTTTCTTCTTTGGGCGTGATTGAGGATGTCAGTAAACGTCCTTTGTCTGAATTGGATTCCTTCTTTGATGAACTGGAGTCTCTCTTTGCCTTTCCGGACTGTCATAAGTCTGATATCGTGACTGCGCTTAAAAGATTCCTTCCCAATTTCGAACACGTGGAGAAAGGAAAGAATCTGGATCAGAAAATGTAATGTTTACAAGTATGTATAATAATATAACTACTTTCATCCATAACTTGTTTGGTACGGATGAATTTGTCCCGTTGCACGCTCCTTTATTTATCGGTAACGAAAAAAAATACCTTGCAGAATGCATTGATACTACTTTTGTTTCGAGTGTGGGCAAATTTGTCGATCGCTTTGAGGAGCTTGTTGCTTGCTATACGGGTTCAAAAAGAGCTGTTGTCTGTGTAAGTGGTACTAATGCATTACACATGGGTATGCTTCTTGTCGGTGTCGAGCGTGATGATGAAGTTTTAACTCAGGCTCTTACTTTTATCGCTACCTGTAACGCCATCAGTTATATTGGTGCACATCCTGTATTTCTTGATGTGGATAGAGATACTTTGGGGCTTTCTCCTCTTGCTGTAAAAAGATGGTTGTCTGGGCATGCGGAAGTAAGGAATGGGCAGTGTTATAATAAGAAGACGGGACGCCGTATCAAGGCTTGTGTTCCTATGCATACGTTCGGGCATCCTATGAAGATTGACGAATTGTCGGCAGTGTGCAACGAATATCATATAGAACTTGTCGAGGATGCGGCCGAAAGTATCGGCAGTTTCTATAAAGGCCGTCATACGGGTACTTTCGGAAGAGTGGGAGCCATCAGTTTTAATGGTAATAAAACGATCACTACCGGTGGTGGGGGGATGTTGCTTTTCCAGGACGAAGAGCTGGGCAAGTTTGCCAAACATTTGACAACCCAAGCCAAAGTTCCGCACCGTTGGGCCTTTGTTCATGATCTTATCGGCTACAATTACCGTATGCCTAATATCAACGCCGCATTGGGTTGTGCCCAAATGGAGAATCTTGACAGGTACGTTTCCAATAAACGTGAGACAGCAGAACGGTATCGTGAGTTCTTTTCTCATATTCCTGATGTTGAGTTTGTTGTTGAGCCTGCGAACAGCCGTTCTAACTATTGGTTGAACGCTGTACTTTTGAAAGACCGCCGGGCCCAACAGTCTTTCCTTGAATATACGAACGATCATGGTGTAATGACCCGCCCCGTTTGGGAATTGATGAACAGACTTGAGATGTTTCGTGGATGTGAGACGGATGGTTTGGAAAATACTGTGTGGTTGGAAGAAAGAATTGTGAATATACCAAGTAGTGTTCGTTTGGGAGTATGAAACCTTTAATTTTAGTCGGTGGCGGTGGACATTGTAAATCGGTGATTGATGTCGCTGAGAGTATGGGGCATTCCATCCTGGGTATATTGGATCTTCCGAAAAATGTAGGCCATTTCATCTTAGGCTATCCTGTTCTTGGTACTGATGACGATATTCCCTTATTTGTGAATCAGGCTGACTTTATTGTTACTGTCGGATTTATAAAGGAATCTTCTCTAAGGTTGAAGATTCATGATAAAATACGAACTTCCGGTGGGCATTTGGGTACCCTGATTGCTTCCACCGCTTATGTTTCCAGACATGCTCAGATCGGTGCGGGTACTGTGGTCATGCATCATGCCTTTGTGAATGCCGGTGCACGGATTGGCAGTGGTTGTATCATCAATACTTTTGTAAATGTGGAGCATGATGCCCTGATCGGTGATAATTGTCATATATCAACCGGTGCTATGGTTAATGGAGATTGTAAGGTCGGCGAATGTTCTTTTTTGGGCAGCCAGTCGGTAATGGTGAATGGTACTTCCATTATTTCCGGTTGTATCATCGGCGCAGGTTCGGTAGTACGTAAGGATATTCTGGAAAAGGGAATTTATTCGGGTAATCCCGCAATCTTGAAAATGAAATAAATAATTGATGAAGAATTTGGTCGCATTGTTTACTGTCTTTTATTCTGGGGCAGAATGCTTTTTGAAAGACTTTCTATCTTCTTTGAAAGAACAAAGTTACAAAGAGTTTGATCTAATAATTGTGAATGATGGATTTGAGGTTGGAGAGTTTGAAAATTTATTATGTAATTTAAATGTTGTAGAGATAAAATTCAGTTCTACTGTCTCGAAGAATAGAGAATATGGTTTAAATTATATAAAAAGAGCGGGTTATAAATATTTAATTCTATGTGATGTAGATGACTTTTTTCAAGAAAAAGGGTGGAAATTCCTTAAATATGACTGCGTGAATTTGATGTTGTTGTTAATGATGTTGATATCGTTTCAAATAGAAATGAAATATTAATAAATAATTATTTTCGAGGAGTTTGAATTCTTCAACAAACATTGATTTACATTTTATAAAAGAAAAGAATCTATTAGGATTTTCCAATACAGCTATAAAAACAGACTTGTTTGATAGTATTAATTTTCCTACCAATTAGAGATCGTTGATTTGGTATTTTTTCACAATTATTTTAAAAAAAGAGCCTAAAGTGGGATTTATACATCAAGCACTTACTTACTACAGGCAACATTCTAATAATTTGATTGGTATAGGTGATTATCCTATAGAATTTTTCAAGAAAATGTTAGATCTGAAAATTTCTCATTATAGTTATTTATCTGACATTGATTTAGATTATAAATCACTTTATATTCAATATCTAGATATGAAACGAAAGTCTGATATGGATATTATTATGGGAATTGATAAAAATAAAAAGATAAATAAATATCCCCTATGGTGGGAAAACATAAAACTATAAAATATTATGAATAGATATCCTTATATTATCGCTGAAATAGGAGGTAATCATAATGGCGATATGGAGCTCGCACGAGAAATGATAAAATCTGCTAAAGAACATGGAGCTGATGCCGTGAAATTTCAGCTTTACCGTAAAGAAGATTTATGGACTAATGATCATTTAGAAGAGTTAAATAATGGAGTTGTTAATTTGGAAAATGTATCTAATTGGTCTACTCAGGAGTTAGGGCTCAAGAATATATTTGAGCAAGTTGAAAAATTTTCCGTCCAAGAAAAAGATCATATTGTTTTTTTGATTATGTAGAGATTCGGTATAGATTATGCAACTTCTGCTTTTACTAAGCAAGATATAGATTTCTGCATTGATCAAAAAGTTGCTTTTTTAAAAATAGCATCTTGTGATATAACAAATTTGGATTTAATTGAATATGCTATTTCAAAGGATTATCCATTGTTAATATCATTGGGGTTAGCTGATTTGGGAGAGATTGAACAAGTCGTAAATTTGATTCCTGAGAAATGTAGACCGAATATTACTTTATTACATTGTGTGTCTTTATATCCACCTAAAGATGAAATTGTGAATCTAAAATTTATGCATACATTAACTTCTACCTTTGGCTTAGAATGTTGGCTATTCTGATCATACTTTAGGGGTGTCTATATCTTTAGCAGCGGTAGCTTAGGAGCAAAGGTCATAGAGAAACATTTTACTTTAGATAAAGAAATGCCCGGTTGGATCATAAGTTTCTGCTAATCCTGAAGAGATGGCTGTTATTAGTCGAGAAACTAAAAGAATAGTTGATTCACTCGGAAATGGTATTAAAACTATTTC
>ENA-OQIC01000585-OQIC01000585.1-human-gut-metagenome-genome-assembly--contig:-NODE-585-length-15626-cov-2.771340_pt1 | contig 15626 bp, 21 predicted proteins | sample MGYA00242572_ERZ504736 | MGnify/ENA primary metagenome ERZ504736 (study PRJEB26092, sample SAMD00036201) | human gut metagenome | host: Homo sapiens | study: EMG produced TPA metagenomics assembly of... | reverse complement strand
TTATAAGAATCTGTTTATTTATGGTGCACTCAGATTTCTTCAGACATTTTGCAGAATGACGATTGTTTTTTCATTTGTAGCCGCTATGCTTGGCGGTGTATCACTTGATTATAAGGAACGGCTGGATATAGCAGGAAGAAAAATTTATGTGGATGATAATCTGCGCGATGCAGAAGGAAATCAATATACAGAAGTAGAAAGATAAAAGAAAATAAAGATTATTTTAAAGAATTATTATAAAAACAGCTGCGATACTGTCTGAAAAGTATGCTCAGGGATAAAACTGTGAGCAGTACGTCAGATGACAGGTAGTGCAGCTGCTTTCTGTTATGGAAACAGAATTTTTATAGAAGGTAATGGATAAAACGAAGATTATGACAGTGTCATATCTCCATCTTTCACCCACCCAAGCTTACGGATAAACATATTGATGAGCGGACACAGAATTGCAGGGAGGATGAAGGAGATCATCAGGAGACCTGCCCAGTCCCAGCCTGTAACTGAGGTTTTAAGTCCATCTGCAATATCATTCATCCAGCCGGTATATACACCAATCTGTCCTACGAATCCGCAGGTACCCATACCGGAAGAAACCGGAGTACCGTTCATCTGAAGTTTGAACAGACAGGTTGCAAGAGGTCCGGTGATGGCAGAAGTAAGGATCGGTGCAATCCAGATGCGTGGATTTTTTACGATATTTCCCATCTGGAGCATGGATGTTCCGATTCCCTGAGAAACAAGTCCGCCCCATTTGTTCTCACGGAAGGACATTACTGCGAAACCTACCATCTGTGCGCAGCATCCTGCTACAGCAGCTCCTCCGGCAAGTCCGGTAAGGCCAAGCGCAGCACAGATGGCGGCAGATGAGATAGGAAGTGTCAGTGCAATACCCACGAATACAGAAACAAGGATTCCCATCAGGAACGGCTGCAGGTTGGTTGCCCACATAATAATATTTCCTACTTTCATCGCTGCACTTCCAAGTGCCGGAGCCCACCACGCGGACAGGGCAACACCTACACCGATCGTGACAAGTGGAGTGACCAGAATATCAATTTTGGTTTCCTTAGATACTGCTTTTCCGATTTCGGAAGCGAAGATGGCAACAAATAATACAGCCAGTGGTCCGCCTGCACCGCCTAATGCGTTAGATGCAAAGCCAACAGTGATCAGTGAAAACAACACCAACGGTGGACAATGCAGCGCATAGCCGATGGCAACAGCCATGGCAGGACCGCTCATTGCAGATGCCAGAGAGCCTACGGTATACTGTGTGTCGTTTACAGTTGCCACAGCAGTGGTCAGAAATGAAATATGAAACTGTGTTCCAAGTGTGTTGATGATCGTGCCAATCAGCAGGGAGCAGAAAAGACCCTGCGCCATGGCACCAAGGGCATCGATTCCATAACGTTTTATGGAGATTTCGATGTCTTTGCGTCTGAGAAATGCTTTTAACTTTTCCATAGATTATATTTTCTCCTGTTTTTATTGTGTATAGAAGGGTGTATATACACCTATATACGTTTTTCTCATTATAGTCACATTTACGGAGTAAATCAAGTAGTTTTGTAACTGTTCACACGCCATTATCCCGCGAGGTGTTTTTGGCATGAATATGCCAAAATCACAAGACATACAAGCCAAAATTCCATTGCCGCAGGCAATCTGGAATGAATTTTGGGTACTTACTGTGAACGGAGTGAACAGTAACGTAGTTTTAAAATAGTGGAAAACAATTTACAGAAAGAATATTGTAAAGTATTTTACTGTCTGATATGATAGAAAGAGTTAATTTTACGGAGGAAAAAAGATGAGTGAATGGATCAGAAAAATAAACTGGAAGTATGTGGTCGTAATGTTGATTGGAAATATAATCCTTGGTCTGGGAATTGCGATATTTAAACTTTCCGGACTTGGAAATGACCCTTTCAGCGGAATGGTAATGGCACTGGCAGAATGTGTGGGAATTGAATATGCCCGTTTTTTAATTCTTCTGAATCTGGGATTTTTTGTAATAGAAATTATCTGGGGAAGAAAGCTTATCGGATTGGGAACGATCATAAATGCGTTATTCCTTGGATATTTTGTTACATTTTTCTATAACCTGATCACATCTGTGATCGATGCACCGGATCAGATGGCAATGCAGGTGGTTACCGTATTTATTGGAGTTATCATAACAAGCCTTGGAATTTCCATGTACCAGCTTCCGAAACAGGGAGTTGCACCATATGACAGTATTTCTCTGATCATGACAGAGAAATGGCCGAAAATTCCGTATTTCTGGTGCAGAGTATCTAATGATGCGATCAGTGCACTGGTGTGTTGGCTTGCAGGGGGAATCGTCGGACTGGGAACACTAGTCAGTGCATTTGGATTCGGACCTTTTGTTCAGTTTTTCGATACACATTTTACATCAAAAGTGCTGGCAAAGCTGGAAAAATAATAAAAAACTGTCCTGTATATGCACATTATACGTAGAAAATAGGTGCATTACAGAGACAGTTTTTTATTTGTCAGCCTGTTAACTGCATATATGGCATGCTTTACATGCAGATGGCGTAGTAGCGCATCCTCCATAGCAGTTTCACGCAGTTCTGCAGGAAGCTTTTTACCCACGGTAAACATCGTCTGGATCATTTCGTCCAGAGGAATCAACTGCGGGATTCCTGCGAGAGCCATTTCTGCGGCAATTATAGCGTTTGCCACACCTGCAGCATTTCTGTTCTGACATGGATATTCTACCAGACCGCCGACCGGATCGCATACCAGACCAAGCATGTTCATAAGAACAGTAGATGCAGCAAAAGTACATTCTTTCGGTGAACCTCCCATCAGCTCTACAGCAGCAGATGCAGCCATTGCAGATGCAACCCCTACCTCGGCCTGGCATCCGCCTACCGCACCTGCAACAGTTGCATTTCGCATTGCCAGATAACCAATGGCACTTGCGTTAAATAATGCCCGTATAATCTCTTCATCAGAGAATTGATAATGTTCCTGCATTGCCAGCATCAGCCCGGCACGATTCCGGCAGAACCGGCAGTAGGAGAGGCCACGATCAGCCCATGGAGGCATTCGTTTCCAGTGTAGCCATAGCATAAGTAATTGCCTTCTGAAGCAGATTTCCGCAGAGACCTTTTTTCTCCTGAGCGTGGAGACTCAGCTTTCTGGCTTCGCCGCCGATCAGACCACCCATAGATTTTACCGGCTGTCTGATTGGTGAGAAAGCAGCATCTTTCATAATTCCCAGTACTCGTGTCATTTTTTTATTTACAATCTCAGAGGCTGTTTCGCCAAGCTCAATCTCACGGATACGCATAATCTCTGAGATAGGAAGATTTTTTTCTTCACAGAGTGCTAAGAGTTCATTTGCATTTTTAAAATCCATGATAAAAATCCTCCTTATCTTTACATCTGTACGATCATAACTTCATGAATATTCGGGTTCTCGCGAATCGCAGGAACGATATTCTCAGGAAGTTTGCCGTCAGATTCTACGATTGTATAAGCAATCTCTCCCTTGCTTTCACGGAACAGACGCATAAATGCAATATTGATATTGCGGTCACTCAGGCATTTGGTAATATAGGCCACAACGCCGGGAGTGTCCTGATGAATCACGATCACTGCACTGTACTCGCCTGTAAAGTCTACCTGTACGTGATTGATATCTACAATACGGACCTTGCCTCCTCCAAGGGATTCGCCGCGTACGGTCATTTTCTGGCCTTTTTCATTTTCCATGCAGATATCTACGGTGTTCGGATGAATATCTGTTTCCAGCTCATTTGGAGTGAAAGAGAATTTCAGACCTTTTTCATGAGCAATATCAAAAGAATTTCGGATGCGCATATCATCGGTAGAGAATCCCATAATACCACCCAGCAGAGCTCGGTCAGTACCGTGACCATGGTAAGTTTTTGCAAAAGAGCCGTACAGGATGAAGTCGGCTCTCTTTAACGGGCCTTCGATCATTTTCTGGGCAAGATAGGAAATACGCGCCGCACCTGCGGTATGTGAACTTGAAGGACCGATCATGTTCGGCCCCATAACATCAAATACACTGATAAATGACATATTTTTTCTCCTGTGAATATCAATTATAGTCTTGCATGTTTATGGCAATAATCTTATTATTTGCAAATTTCTGATTATATTCTATCATTTAGGAATAAAAGAAGCAAACTTATCGTTAACATTAACAAAAATTAATGTAAAAAATGAGAAAACAGGGTTGCTTTTTCTCTACTGGGCGGTTACAATAACTGTGCAAATTGAAAATAATTTTAAAAATGCTGTTTCAAAATAGGGAACAGCATAAAATTTGCTGTTAGAAATCAGATTCCCGAAAACAGGGTCTGATATCCGAAATCGTAAATTTTAAAGAAAAGGCAGGTGGAACAGAATGGATAATTGCGATTCTCATGGGCGAAGTAGTAGCACAGGATCTGAATTAAAAAGAGTATATGAGTATAGCAGCCGTTTTTGTTCTGCTGTAGTCATATATTTTCAGGATTTTCCATGTATGCATATAGAATAGAAGTTTTTTACTGTCTGTGATCTGACAGTTTCTGTATGTGGAAGATCGGATGTCTTTTTCATTTCTTATCCTGTATTTATGAAATTCCCCCGAATCATGCAATTACATATTGAGCAGTAATGATCCGGCGAAGATGCCGGACAGTTACGGACAGCGGATGAATAGCAGGTTATGGCATAATACCCTGCAGTTTATTGTGCTGGAAAAAGCATGGAAGAAATAGCAGTAAAATGTAATAAATAACAGACTGCTTTCTTTTGGTGTGCTTTTATGCAAAAAAACGGAGGATGAAAGAATGGAGAAAAGAGTACAGGATTATTCCAAAGAAATTCTGAAGATCATCCGCAGCAACACCTCTCCGGCCGTTATGGGAGAAAGGCTGCAGGATTATCATGAGAATGATCTGGCAGATGTAATGCCGAAACTGACTGTACAGGAGCGGTGCAAGCTGTACCGTATCCTGGATACAGATATGCTCTCTGATATTTTTGAATATACAGATGAGGAGAATGCAGCAGAGTATCTGAATGAAATGGATGTAAAAAAGCAGCAGCCATTTTATCCAGAATGGAGACAGATGCTCTTGCAGATGTATTAAATAAAGTTGAAAAAACAAAGAAAAAAATACTGATCGATCTGCTTGAACCTGAGGTTCGACGTGATGTGGAGATGATCGCATCCTTTGATGAGGATGAGATCGGAAGCCGCATGACAACAAATTATATTGTGATCACAGATAAACTGACAGTTAAGCAGGCAATGAGCAGTCTGATCGAACAGGCTGCAAAAAATGACAATATCTCCACTATTTTTGTAGTGACAGAGCAGCAGAAATTTTATGGGGCTATTAATCTGAAAGAACTGATCATTGCCAGACGCGATGATCTGCTTGAGAATCTGGTGGTGACTTCCTATCCATATGTATATGCGGAAGAGAATATTGATGAATGTATCGAAGAACTGAAAGATTATTCTGAGGATTCTATTCCGGTTCTTGACAACGATAATCAGCTTCTGGGTGTTATCACATCTGCCAGTATCATTGACCTGGTTGATGATGAGATGGGTGATGACTATGCGAAGCTGGCCGGTCTGACAGCAGAAGAGGATTTAAAGGAGCCACTGAAAGAAAGTATGAAGAAACGTCTGCCCTGGCTGATCATTCTTCTGGGACTTGGTATGGTAGTTTCCTCAGTGGTAGGAATTTTTGAGAAGGTGGTGACTGCACTTCCGATCATTATGTGCTTCCAGTCTTTGATCCTTGATATGGCAGGTAATGTGGGTACCCAGTCTCTGGCTGTGACGATTCGTGTGCTGATGGATGAATCTCTGACAGGTAAGCAGAAACTGGAACTTGTGTGGAAGGAAATGAGAATTGGTCTGTGTAATGGCGGACTTCTTGGAATTCTGTCTTTTGCGCTGATTGGATTGTATATTTATCTGTTTAAAGGAAAAACACTTTTGTTTTCCTATGCAGTATCCGGATGCATCGGTGTGGCACTGTTGCTGGCTATGTTGATCTCCAGTGCAGTAGGCACCTGTATTCCATTGTTCTTTAAGAAGATCAATATTGACCCGGCAGTAGCATCAGGTCCGCTGATCACAACAGTGAATGACCTTGTTGCAGTAATTACCTATTATGGCCTGAGCTGGCTGTTCTTATTAAAAATGCTGAATTTTGCAGGCTGAATTTCAGATAATAAAAACAGAAAGAGGGATAAAATCTTTATGGATTTAAAACAATTACAGTATTTCGTAGTATGTGCGCAGACAGGTTCATTCAGTGATGCTGCGAAAAATCTGTATTCTACACAGCCCAGCGTCAGCAAGGTGATCAAGGGACTGGAAGATACGCTGGGAATGCAGCTTTTTGAACGGCTTCCAAGAGGAATCAGACTGACAGTACAGGGGCACAAGATTTATGAATATGCGTCGAAAATTATAAATGAAGTAAATGTTCTGGAAAATATGGCTTCCAGCGGAATGACAAAATGGATCCGGATATCTTTAAATCCCAGCTCCTGGTTTGCCAATCAATTTGTAGACTTTTATAATGAAACCTATGAAAAAAAGTACCATTCCAGGTAACAACAGCAGGCGTACAAAGCGTAATGGAAAGAGTACGGGATTATATGGATGACATTGGTTTTGTATATATCCTCAGTCAGCAGAAGGAAAATTTCCTGTATGAACTGTCAAAAAACAAAATGTATTTCGAACCCATCTATGAAACAGATGTAATGCTGTATCCGGGACGGCTGACAGAACTTTACAATTCCGGCAAAGAGAGGGCAGAACTGGAAGACCTGGAAGGAATCCGTTTTATACAGAATTATCAGGATGAATTTTTTGACATCGGTGCTGTAAAAGAAGATGCATTCCAATGGAAGGATATTGACATTTCCGTGCTGACCAACAGTGATTATATTATGGAAAAAATGCTGAAGAACAGCAAGGTGGCAAATATAAGCGGAAGTTACCTGTCAGAAAACAAAGAAGGCACTACACCGGGAATCCCTCTGGATCTTGGAGACAGCAAGTGATTTTTGGCTTTATACTCCACAGAGGAGAAGAGATGGATGAGAGTGTGGCAGAGCTTGTGGGATTTTTAAAGAGCAGATTGCCGAAGCATTAGTAAAAATTGCAGTTGACTTTTTAGCTCATTTTGCATATACTAAAGTAGCTAAGAAATGAAGTAAAATTTCCATGAAGCGAAACGAAAGCCCTCAGAGTTGCCGCTCTGAGGGCTTTCTTGCTCGTTACGGAGAGCTGTTCCGTTTAGACTGTTGCTGTCTAATGTCCGCTGTCCAGCCATTTGCATATGTAGTAGCTAACTACGCCTGCTATGACAGAGACAAGAAATGAAGTAAAAATTGCTTCCATGAAACTCACCTCCTTCCTGCAGGAGGTTCGGCAGCTCTTGTAGTATAACATAGTTTAGAACAAAATGGGATGGTTGTTTTAAATTATTGCTGATATTAAAAAAACCTATTCCAAAAATGACGATAGATATTCAAATTAAGAATAGCTTATAACCCCCAGGGTGGGTTGTGGGCTATTTTTGCTTTTGTTAAACTGAATGGTGGCTAATTAGGAGTACAATTTTGAAAAATTATAAAATGGAGATAATCAAATGAGAAAATATGCATTCAGACGACTGCTTCAGCTGATTCCCATTTTGTTTGCGATTACTTTTCTCTCTTATGGCATGATGCGGATTGCGGGAAGTGATGTAGTAACACAAAAAATGGAAAATACAGGACAGATCCTGTCAGAAGATAAGTTAAATGCAGCCAGAGAACAGCTGGGACTGGACAAACCATTTCTGACCCAGTATTTTGTGTGGCTTGGGAAACTGCTTCATGGAGATATGGGAAACAGCTATGTATCCAGTCTTCCGGTTTTTGATACGTTCATATCGAAGCTTCCGGCAACGCTGCTTCTTACAGTGACATCTATTTTGCTGACCATCATCATATCAATCCCTCTGGGGATTCTGTCAGCAGTGAAACAGAATACGATTACGGATTATCTGATCCGTTTATGCAGCTTTATAGGAAACAGTCTTCCTAATTTTTTTGTATCATTGCTGTTGATGTATTTTCTTGCGATCAGGTTGCGGATTTTTCCGGTTATATCCAAAGATGTAAGTTTAAAGAGTGTGGCAATGCCGGCAATCACTCTGGCAATTGCCATGTCGGCCAAGTATCTTCGCCAGGTCCGTGCAACTGTGCTGGATGAACTGAGTAAAGATTATGTGGCAGGAGCGAAAGCAAGAGGAGTAAAGTTTTCTGTCACTCTTTGGAAAAGTATTATGAAGGCTTCGCTGGTAACCATCATTACCTTGCTGATGCTGTCAGTGGGAAATCTGCTGGGAGGAACTGCAATCGTAGAATCAATCTTTATGTGGGATGGAGTTGGAAAGATGGCAGTAGATGCTATCTCCATGCGTGATTATCCTATTATTCAGGCATATGTTATGTGGATGGCGATCATCTATGTTGTAGTAAATCTGCTTACAGATCTGTCATACCGGTTCCTGGATCCGAGAATCCGTCTGGGAGGTGTGAAACAATGAGTGAAAAGCAGAATAAAAATGTGACAGTGCGTGTACAGAAGATTAAGAAAAACCATATAAAACAAAAGCTGGTCTTTTTTCTTATTCTGGCAATAGGGCTTGTGATACTTGCAGTTTTTTCAGAGCATCTTTGTCCATATGACCCTTATGCACAGGATCTGGCAAGTGCACTTCAGCCCCCCAGTCTTCAGCATCCTATGGGAACAGATACATATGGAAGGGATATGCTGTCCAGAGTTATAAGTGGCGCAAGAGCCAGTATTTTCTCTACCTTTATTCTGGTTGCGGTGATTTCTGTGCTGGGAACAGCTGTGGGTGTATGCTGCGGATATTTTGGCGGAGCTGCAGATGCTGTTATGATGAGGATTTCAGATGTATGTCTTGCTTTCCCCGGGCTTGTATTTGCATGGCGATTGCAGCTATTCTTGGGGGAGGCATTCAGAATGCTGTTATAGCACTGGCAGTAGTAAGCTGGCCGAAATATTCACGTATTGCCAGAGGGCAGACTCTGGCATTAAAAGAGGAACCCTATATTCATGCTGCCATACTGGCAGGTGACAGCTCAGGTCAGATTATGCTCAGGCATATTCTTCCAAATATGCTGGGGCCTGTTCTGGTAACAGCCATGCTTGATATCGGTACCATGATGATGGAACTTGCAGGTCTGTCATTTCTTGGACTGGGAGCACAGATTCCCATGGCTGAATGGGGAAGTATGATGAGCAGCGGACGAAGTATGATCCAAACATATCCATGGGTAGTATTATCACCTGGAATTGCAATTTTTATATCTGTGGCAATTTTCAATCTGTTAGGTGATACAGTTCGTGACTATCTGGATCCTAAGAACAGCCGTTCATGATAAGTAATATGAAAACAAACGAGGAGGAAAGAAAATGAGAACAAAGAAATTTCTGGCAATGGCAATTGCCCTGGGGCTGGCAGTAGGAATGACAGCTATGCCAACACTGGCAGCAGAAAAAAAGACATTGGTATTTGGCGATACCACCTTTAATGCGGAAAATGAGGAGGCAGATATTAATCCTCAGAATACCTATGCAGGATGGGCTTGCATCCGTTATGGAGTAGGGGAAACTCTTTTCCGTTATTCTGATACAATGGAAATAGAGCCATGGATCGCAAAAGAGTATGAAAATATTGACGAGCTGACCTGGAAGATCACACTGAACGACGGAGTTGTGTTTTCCAATGGACGTGCCTGTGACGGAGAAGCAGTAAAGGAAAGCCTGGAGCTTTGGTTGCCAATCATGAGCGTGCAGCAGGAGATCTTTGCATTGATACTATCGAGGCAGATGGAAATACTGTTACCATAAAGACTACAGAACCGAAGCCTGCACTGATCAATTATCTCAGTGATCCTTATGGATGTATTATTGATATGCAGGCAGGTATCAGTGATGATGGTATAGTGATCGGTACAGGTCCTTATGTGGCAACTGAACTGGTGACAGATGATCATGTTAATCTTGTAAAGAATGAAAACTACTGGAACGGAGATGTGAATGTGGATGAGATCACTGTCCGTACAATCTCTGACGGTGATACACTGGCAATGGCTCTTCAGGCAGGGGAGATTAATGCTGCCTATGGTATGGCATATGCAAGCTATCCTTTATTTGAAAATGATGACTTTACATTTACCAGTACAGCTACAAGCCGTGCATTCTATGCGTGGATGAACTTTGAAAGTCCTGTAACATCTGACCCGGCAGTGCGTAAAGCAATTGCCATGGGTATTGATAAGGACAGCTTTGTGTCTGTGCTTCTGAATGGATATGGATATCCTGCAGTCGGTGTTTTCCCGGATACTTTCTCTTTTGGCGGACAGAATCTGACAACAGAGAGCTATGATCCTGATGGGGCAAAGAAGGTTCTGGAGGAAGCAGGATGGGTGGATTCTGATGGTGACGGTATCCGTGAAAAAGACGGACAGAAACTGGAGATCCGCTGGCTTACTTATCCCAGCCGTCAGGAGCTTCCGCTTCTTGCAGAGTCTGCACAGGCAACTTTAAAAGAAATTGGTATGGATGTTCAGATAAATTGTACCTCTGATAATAATACTATCCGTAAAGACCCTACATTATGGGATGTATATGCAAGTGCCATGGTAACTGCACCTACAGGAGATCCGGAGTATTTCTTCACTTCCTGCACACTGGATGAATCTGCAAGCAATAACGGACATTATCACAGTGATAAACTGGAAGATCTGGAAAAACAGATGAAGCAAGAATTCGATGCAGATAAGCGTTCAGATCTGGCGATTCAGATGCAGCAGACAATCCTGGATGACAATGCCTATGTATTCTGCTCTTACCTGAGAATGAGTATGATCATGCAGTCTAATGTAACAGGACTGACTGCACATCCATGTGATTATTATGAACTGACAGCGGATTTGGATATCAACTAAACTGTAACAATAAATGAAGAATATGTGAACGATGATATTTCAGGGGCAAAAGATATTTTGCCCCTGATTTGGTAAGTATTAACAAGGATGGTTTACAGAAATGGATAGAAAAATACTGACCTACGATTCCGTAGAGATATCATTTGGCGGGAAAGCGGTGGTTCATGATGTGAGCTTCTCTCTTGAACATGGAGAGATACTTGGCCTTGTGGGAGAATCCGGCAGTGGGAAAAGCACCCTGATCAAAGCGCAATGGGACTTCTGGGACCGGATGGTCTTGTGACAAGAGGAGATATCCGATATATGAATCAGAATATTCTGGATATACCGGAGAAAGAAAAAGAAGATCAGAGGTGCAGGAATTGGCATGATCTTTCAGGATGCAGGTGCTTCCCTGTGCCCGATCCGCACCATTGGAGAACAGATTTATGAAAGTATGCGTGTGCATACGAAGATAACAAGAAGTGAGGCCAAAACCAGGGCAATGGATCTGTTTAACAAACTGAATTTTAAGGACAGTCAGCGTGTGTGGGACAGTTATCCATTTGAACTGTCAGGCGGAATGAATCAGAGAGCAGGTATTGCAATTGCCATGCTTATGAATCCGCCCATCCTATTTGCGGATGAACCGACCAGTGCTCTGGATGTGTCTGTACAGCGTCAGGTTGTAAGGGAAATGCTTAAGTTAAGAGAGTTGTTTGGAACTGCAATTGTGATCGTGACACATGATATCGGGGTAGTCCGGGCAATGGCAGATACTGTGTTGGTTTTGAAAAATGGAAAAACAGTAGAATATGGCACAGCAGACCGTGTACTGGATCATCCCCGGGATCCGTATACCAGGAAATTGCTGGAGGCTGTACCAAAGCTGCAAAGGAAGGTCAGAGTATGAGCATACTTTTAGAGGCAGAACATTTAACAAAAATATTTACCCAGAGAGGAAAAAATCCTTTTAAAGCAGTAAATGATGTAAGCTTTACACTGGAAAGAGGAGAAACGCTGGGAATCGTAGGGGAATCCGGCAGCGGGAAAAGTACCATAGCAAAGCTGATCACCCGGCTGACTGACATCACAGAGGGTACGCTGAAATTTGAAGGAAAAGATATTACAAGACTGAAACAAAGTCAGCTGAAAGAGATATATGGAGATATACAGATGGTTTTTCAGAATCCGGTGGGTTCTTTTGATCCCAGAAGGACACTGGGTGACGGAATCGGTGAGAGCCTTAGAAACCGTGGAATGAAAAAGGCTGATGTGGAGAAGAGAGTAGCAGAATTGCTTGAGCAGTGTGGTCTTGAGAAGGAATATGCAAAAAGATATCCTTATGAGGTAAGTGGCGGACAGTGTCAGCGGGCTGCGATCGCAAGAGCCTGGCAGTGGAACCAAAAGTTCTGATCTGTGATGAGGCAACCAGTGCCCTGGATGTAACCATACAGAAACAGATCATGGAGCTTCTGGAAGACCTGAAAGAGAAGAAGGGGCTGTCTTTTATCTTTATTTGCCATAATCTGGCTCTTGTCCAGATGTTCTGTGACAGGGTTCTGGTACTGTATGAGGGAAAAGTAGTGGAAAGCGGAATTCCCGATGATATCATTAATGAACCAAAGGAAGAATATACGCGGAGACTGGTGGATGCGGTACTCTCGTAATTTTGATTTTCTTTTTGGAATTGCGATAGTGGTATGAAAAATACAGGCAAAACCATGCCTGATAAGAATATGTAAATATCCCCCTAGGTAGGTTGTTGACACTTTAACGTGGTGCTACAATACAGTTGTTTGTAAGGTGCGCGCCAGATAAAATAATATTTTCACGGGAAAGGAAGTATATTTATGCATATACCTGAAAATTATTTAAGCCCGTCAACATGTGCTGTAATGACAGCAGCCATGCTTCCGGTGTGGGGATATTCTATTCATAAAATAAAAACAGAGATACCAAAATCAAAGATGCCGCTTCTTGGTATTGGGGCAGCTTCTCATTTCTGGGAATGATGTTTAATGTTCCACTTCCGGGCGGTACAACAGGACATGCAGTAGGGGGAACTCTTATTGCCATACTGACAGGAAGTCCTGCAGCCGGGTGCATATCAGTTTCCATTGCTCTGCTGATACAGGCACTTCTTTTTGGAGATGGTGGAATCCTTGCGTTCGGTGCAAACTGTTTCAACATGGCATTTGTATTGCCATATCTGGGATTTTTCCTGTACAGGCTTCTTTTGAAGAAAACAGGTATGCGTAAGCTCAGCGCGGCAATTGGCTCGTATATAGGTATTAATGCTGCGGCCTTTTGTGCAGCTGTTGAATTTGGTATTCAGCCGCTGCTGTTTAAGAATGCAGAAGGTCAGGCTCTTTACTGTCCATATCCATTAAGTGTATCCATACCTGCAATGATGATCGGACATATTACATTATTTGGTCTGGCAGAGATTATTCTGACAGTAGTGGTACTTACCTTTGTTGAAAAAGTTACACCAAAAGCATTGGATGCTGTTCCGGATAAGACAGCATTTAAACCACTGTATATACTGATGGCTGTTCTCATCGTACTGACTCCTCTGGGACTTCTGGCAACCGGTACTGCCTGGGGTGAATGGGGTGCTGATGAAATCGCTGGTCTGGTAAGTGGCGGAAGCCAGCTTGGATACACTCCGTCAGGAATGACCAATGGATTTGAACTGTCAACTTGTTTCCTGATTATTCTATGTCCGGGTTACCTGAGTGGACAGGATATATTCTTTCGGCTATTGTAGGCGTGGCACTTCTGGTGATCATTTTTAAGATTATTTCTTCAATGATGAAAGAGAAAGTTGATTTTAAAAAGAAGGCTGCATAACAGATGAATGATCATAAAAAAGAAGAAACTATGCTTCCAGACTGGATGTGTTCCGGAGAAACTTATGTTCCATCTAAAGATAAAGAAGCATTTTTAACAAAAAGTACGAAATCAGTTTTATCTGTGCTTGCAAAAATGCGGTTTTATGAAGGGAAGGATGGCAAATTTTCTGCCACTCCTTCTCTGAAACTGTTTTATACACTTCTATATATTGTTCTTACTGCATGTTCGGGAAATTATCTGTTTACTCTGATCATGTGTGCAGCAGTGACGGTCAGACTGGCGTTTTTCCGGCAAAAGCCATCCGGCAGATTCTGAGTGGAACAGCGGGTGCGGTTCTGTTTTCTGTATTGATCCTTCTACCATCTGTATTTATGGGAACTCCTCAGACTTTAATGAATATTACTTCAAGAGTATATGTATCTGTAACTCTGGTTGGTGTTTTGTCATCAGGGACATCCTGGAATAAACTGACAGGAAGTATGAGAACTTTTCGGCTGCCATCCATATTTATTTTTACGCTGGATATTACTTTGAAATATATTTCGGTGCTTGGAGAGATATGTGCAGCTATTCTTACGTCTGTCCGGTTAAGGTCAGTGGGAAAGAATCCTCAGAAAGCAAAAGCTTTGTCAGGTGTGTTGGGAATCTCATTTCTGAAATCTGGTGAAATGGCAGAAGAAATGCATGCAGCAATGTGTTGTCGTGGATTTACAGGAGAGTATAAGAAAAAGCAGAAATACACGTTATGTGCAGCGGATATTTTCAGCACTTTTATTATGGCTGGATGTATTGTATTGTTCTGGTATCTGAACAGAAAGATATGATAATTGACAGGAAAAGACAGAAGAGGGCAGTTATGATCAGACTTGAGAATGTATGTTTTGCGTACGAAAAAGAAATTGCACTGAGATATGTGGATCTTTGCATAAACAGAGGGGATTCTATAGTTATTCAGGGACCTAACGGATGTGGAAAATCAACACTGATTAAACTATTGAATGGAATTATTTTCCATCGGAAGGAAAATATTTTTATCAGGGACATGAAATTAATGAAAAAGCGTTAAAAAACAGCCAGTTTGCAAAATGGTTTCATCAGCAGATGGGATATGTGTTTCAGAATGCAGATACCCAGCTTTTCTGTGGAAGTGTGGAGGAGGAAATTGCATTTGGCCCGGTCCAGATGGGGCTTTCGGAAGCGGAGATTAAAAAAAGAACAGAAGACTGCCTACACTTATTTGGATTGGAAAAACTAAGAAATAGACCACCCTATCATCTGAGTGGAGGAGAGAAAAGAAAGGTTTCATTGGCATGTATTCTTTCATTGAATCCTGAGGTTCTGATTTTGGATGAACCTCTTGCAGGACTTGATGAAAAAACACAGGATATGCTGGTGGATTTTCTGCAGAGTTTTCATAAAGCAGGAAAAACGTTGATTACGATTACACATAACAGACAACTGGCTGAAACTATCGGTACCAGATTTGCCTGTATGAATGAAGAACATGAACTGAAGATGCTATCACAATATTGATAATTATCTTTTCGTTAAAAAAGTACTTCCTGCGGACGAAGTACTTTTTAATGAGTTTTTAGATGCGCATTGCGCGGAGGTCTGTGCACCTTTATTTGTTGTTTGACACAAATCTTTGTGCGGATACATGGATCATTAAGTATCTCGCTGACTGATATTTAATGATCTCTGCATTGATTATATTTTAACAAAATTATGGG
>ENA-OQIC01000584-OQIC01000584.1-human-gut-metagenome-genome-assembly--contig:-NODE-584-length-15640-cov-2.445820_pt1 | contig 15640 bp, 21 predicted proteins | sample MGYA00242572_ERZ504736 | MGnify/ENA primary metagenome ERZ504736 (study PRJEB26092, sample SAMD00036201) | human gut metagenome | host: Homo sapiens | study: EMG produced TPA metagenomics assembly of... | reverse complement strand
CTGGTATCTGGGATTGTATCCGACATTACATACAGGTCAGAAACGTATCACAGAGGAAATTCCTCTGCGTATCACAGAAAATTTTATACTTCCTGTATGGATCGGATGGACCGAAACTAACTGATTATACAGTAAAAGAAGAAACCTATACCAGGAAAGGAGCCGAGAAGGAAGCTGTGCGAAGATTTCATCAATATGAAAAGAAGCTGCTTCAAAATGGCATTAAGATCAGTGAAAATCATATTACTACCAGGCTGACAGAATCTCTGTGCATTACCGGAGGAACCCTGCTTATCATCGAACAGACAGGCGAAAAAAGCCGGATAACATAAAATTCCATAAAAATTTGTATTTAAAAAAGTTGCAGGGAGGTGTTACAATGGATGCATCTGGTTTTAACCGGACTTTGATTATCGTCCATAAACGAGGCAATAATCCATTATTAACTTATCAACAGGAAAGGACATCACAGGATGGCTGGCAATATTATTGAATTACACACAGAAGTCCCCGCAGAACTGGAAGCAAATGTATTTGGCCAGTTTGATGAGCATCTTAAGCTGATTGAGAGAACACTGAATGTGACAGTGATCTCCAGAGACGGAATCCTTAAGATACTTGGCAATGAACAGAATGCGGCTTCTGCGAAGAAACTGATAGAAGAACTGACAGTACTTGCAAAAAGAGGCAACACGATCACGAAACAGAATGTCAATTATGCTCTTTCTCTGGCAATGGAGCAGAGAAACGAAGTTCTCACAGAAATAGACAAAGATTTTATCTGTAACACCATACAGGGCAGACCTATCAAGCCCAAAACACTGGGGCAGAAAGATTATGTAGAACAGATACGCAAAAAAATGATCGTGTTCGGTGTAGGTCCTGCCGGTACCGGCAAAACCTATCTGGCGATGGCAATGGCTGTCACAGCCTTCCGAAATGAGGAGGTCAGCAGGATCATCCTGACACGTCCTGCTATTGAGGCCGGTGAGAAGCTGGGATTTCTTCCGGGAGATCTGCAGAGCAAGGTAGATCCTTATCTGAGACCACTCTATGATGCACTGTACCAGATCATGGGAGCGGACAGCTTTGCGAAAAATATGGAGCGCGGCCTGATCGAGGTTGCACCGCTTGCATATATGCGCGGACGTACACTGGATAATGCATTTATCATTCTCGATGAAGCACAGAATACTACTCCGGCACAGATGAAGATGTTCCTGACACGTATCGGATTTGGTTCAAAGGTTATCATCACCGGAGATGCCTCACAGAAAGATCTTCCAAGAGATACCACATCCGGACTTGACGTGGCAATGAAAGTACTGAAAAAAATAGATGACATTGGCTTCTGCAGCTTACCAGCAAGGATGTTGTCCGTCATCCTCTGGTACAGCAGATCGTACAGGCTTATGATGCCTATGAGAAGAAACAAAAACCTGAAAGACCGGCAAGACGCAGAAACGGGGTAAATGAACGATGAACATGCAGATTGATTATGAGACAGAGCGTGAACTGGGGATCGACTATGAGACACTGGCAGTAAAGGTAGCTGACAAGGTTCTTGAAATGGAAAAATGTCCCTATGATGCACAGGTGAATCTTGTACTTACAGATAACGAAGAGATTGAGAGAGTTAATACTGAGTTTCGCGATATCGCAAGACCTACGGATGTTTTATCCTTCCCTATGATTCCTTTTGAGACACCGGCAGGATATGATATTGTGGAGGAAGATGAATCTTACTTTGATCTGGATACAGACGAACTTCTTCTTGGAGATATCATGATCTCAGTTGACAAGGTATTTGCGCAGGCAGAGGAATACGGACACAGTGTGACAAGAGAATTCTGTTTTCTGGTTGCACACAGTATGCTGCATCTGCTGGGATATGACCATATGACTCCCGGGGAAGCGGCAGTCATGGAGGCAAAACAGGCGAAAGCCCTGGAGGAGCTTGGGATTACACGCTGATCTTCAAATTCTGTTATTGCAGGCAATTTCTGATGGATTTTGTCTCGTAACTGTAAAGACACTGAACAGTTACAAAAATATATTTATATGGAGTAACAAAAAGATGAATTACCGGGAACGACTTAAAGATAAAAAACGTATTGTAATTAAGATCGGTTCTTCTTCCCTGACTCATTCGGAGACAGGAAGACTGAACCTTCGCAAACTGGAAGTGCTGGCAAGAGAGCTCAGTGACCTTCGCAATCAGGGAAAAGATGTCATACTGGTTTCTTCAGGAGCTATAGCAACAGGTGTGGCAGCTCTTGGAATGCATGAGAAACCCACAGAACTGAAAGGAAAACAGGCATGTGCAGCAGTAGGACAGGCCAGACTGATGATGATTTATCAGAAACTTTTTTCTGAATATAATCAGCTTTCCGCTCAGATCCTTATGACCAAAAATACTATGGTTAATAATGTTAACCGAAAGAATGCTCAGAATACTTTCAATGAACTGCTCAGTCTGGGAGTGATTCCCATTGTAAACGAGAATGACTCCATTTCCACCTATGAGCTTCAGAATCTGGAGAAATTCGGAGATAATGATACATTGTCTGCAATGGTTGCCGCACTTGTACGGGCAGATCTGCTGATCCTGTTATCAGATATTGATGGTCTTTTTACAGATGATCCCAATACTAATCCTGATGCAAAATTCATTGATGTGGTAGAAAATCTGGATGATAATCTGCTTAACATGGGAAAAGGTACTTCTGGAAGTAAGGTAGGAACCGGCGGAATGGCTACTAAGCTGACAGCAGCACAGATCGCTTCTGCAGCAGGCGTAGATATGGTGATCGCAAACGGAGCCGATTTCCATATTATCCATAAGATCACAGAGGGACGCAAGTACGGTACGCTGTTTGTAAGCCAGTCCAAAGAAGAAGTTTATCTGATCGATATTATTGACAGACTGTTATAATACCGGAAATTTACCGGTGCCAAATGACATTCACAGAGTAAATGGCAGTGTTTACAGACAGACTGCCGCAGACAAAAAACAGGAGGAAGAACTATGGAAGTTGAGAAAATCGACCGCATTAATGCACTTGCACATAAAGCCAAAAGTGTAGGGCTTACTGAAGAAGAGAAAAAAGAAAGAGAACTGCTGCGCAAGGAATATATTGCATCTGTCCGTATGAACCTTCGCGCTCAGCTGGACAATGTGGATGTTCAGCAGGAAGACGGAACAATCATTAATCTGGGTGAAAAATATGGAATCAAAAAAAGACATTAGAAAGAAGATTTTCGCAGAAAGAAAGCTGCGCACAGATGAACAGATAGAGGCAATGAGCCTCACGATCACTGACAAAGTGACCGCACTTCCTGCATTTAAGAATGCGGACCGCATTCTGGTATATGCAGATTACAACCATGAAGTTGTCACAGAGTATCTTATAAAAGAAGCATGGAAGGCCGGCAAGGAGGTTGCAGTTCCCAAGGTTGTGGGAAAGGATATGGTATTTTATAAGCTGACAGACTTAGCCCGGCTGGAACCCGGATATTTTGGGATTCCTGAGCCTGTATCGGGGGAGATCGTCAACTGGTCAAAGGCTCTTATGATCATGCCGGGAGTGGCTTTTGACAGAGCAAACCACAGAGTCGGATACGGCGGTGGCTTCTATGACCGTTATCTTGAGAAACATCCGCAGCTTGAAAGAGTTGCCATTGCATTTTCTTTTCAGATGTTGCCGGAGGTTCCCACAGAACCTACTGATATCTGTCCGCAGATCATAGTAACAGAAGAGGAGATATGCTATCTTACTGACTGAAAGGGGACCTGAACATGAATGAAATGCTGAACCGTCTTGGCATGAATGCGAAGGCAGCTGAAAACAGAAATGAGAAATCTTTCTACAAACAAAAAGAATGAAGTACTTCTTGCAGTAGCAGATAAACTGGTAAAGGATGCACAGACTCTGATCAATGCCAACAGGCTGGATGTGGAAACCGGAAAAAGGAATCATATGCCTGAGGGGCTGATCGACAGGCTTCTTCTCACAGAGAGCAGGATTGAAGGAATGGCAGAGGGCCTGCGCCAGGTATCAGCTGGATGATCCTGTCGGGGAAGTAACCGGGATGAAAAACGCCCAAACGGACTGCTGATCGGGCAGAAGAGAGTACCTCTTGGCGTGATCGGAATTATCTATGAAGCAAGACCGAATGTAACTGCGGATGCATTTGCACTCTGCTTTAAGACCGGTAATGTAGTAATCCTAAAGGGTGGAAGTGATGCGATCCATTCCAACGAGGCCATTGTAAACTGTATCAGGGAAACTCTGAATGAACAGGGCGTGACAGAGGATGCGATCCAGCTGATTTCTGATACATCCAGAGAGACAGCAGCAGAATTCATGAAGATGAACCAGTATGTGGATGTACTCATCCCGCGAGGCGGCAGAGGCCTGATCAAAGCCGTAGTGGAGCAGAGCACCATCTGTGATTGAGACCGGTACTGGAAACTGCCATATTTATGTGGATGAAACCGCAGACCTTGAGATGGCAGCAGACATTATCATGAATGCCAAGACTCAGAGAGTAGGCGTCTGCAATGCCTGCGAATCTGTTCTTGTACATAAAGATGTAAAGGATGCCCTGCTTCCAGTCCTTGCAAAGCGTCTGCAGGAGAAACATGTGGAGATCCGCGCAGATGAAGCGGCTTATGCGTTGATCCCGGGAGCTGTACACGCAACAGAAGAAGACTGGGGCAAAGAATATCTGGATTATATTCTTTCTATTAAAGTGGTTTCTTCTGTAGAAGAGGCGATTGCTCACATCAATAAATATAATACAAAACATTCAGAGGCAATTATTACCAATAATTATGAACATGCACAGAAGTTTCTGGATGAGGTGGATGCTGCGGCAGTTTATGTCAATGCCTCCACACGTTTTACAGATGGATTTGAATTCGGTTTCGGGGCAGAGATCGGTATCAGCACACAGAAGCTTCATGCGAGGGGACCTATGGGACTTCTGGCTCTGACCACAACGAAATATATCATCTATGGAAACGGACAGGTACGCCCATAGACAGCACATTGATTTTTTCTGAGGGATGTGCTATACTTCAATTCAGATTTGGGATTACTGACTGCTTCGTGGGGAATAAGAAATCGGATGGTGTCAGTAGTGATTTTAACTAAAACTCATCTATGGGAGGACATACAATGAGAAAAAAACAACTTTTTGCATTATTAATGGCAGGTGCCCTGTCTGTAGGAATGGCACCGACAGCCACATTTGCAGCAGATGCTGCTGCTGAGACATCAGCCGAAGGCGAACTGGAAGGTGAACTTGACTCTACAGATACAGAAGAACCTTCTGAAGATCCGGCTGAAACTCCTGAGGAACCAGCCGAAGATCCAGCCGAGACACCGGAAGATCCGGCTGAAACTCCTGCCGAAACAACAGCTGATCCTACAGAGGCACCGGCTGCTGAAGAAACTGATGAGCAGGCTGCTGAGGCAGGATCTGCGATTGTGATTGGCGGAAATTCCTTTACTTCTCTGGAAGAAGCGTTCGCAGCAGTACCAGACTGTGAGGATATGATAAATGGTGAGCTACTTATGTAAAATTAAAAGGAACCATTGAAGTCAACAACACAATAAATGTTCCTGAAAAGAAGAATATCATGCTGGTTGCTGCTGAAGATAATACTACGATCAAACGTGCAGCAGGCTTTACTGAGAGTATGTTTACTGTTAATGGTGGTAATCTTCAGATGGCAGGCGGTTCTGTAACTGCTTCAGATGGAAATGCTATCGGTTCAGGCAGTTTAACTGTTGATGGTACAGGCGATGGCGTTACCGGTTCGATTGTAGAAGTAGTAAGCGGTAATTATGCATTGATTGACGGCACAACTCTGACAGGAAATACCACAACCGGAAATGGCGGTGCGATCAACAATGCTGCCGGTGCAAATGTATATCTTCTGGGTGGTACTATCACAGCAAACTCCGCAGCAGCAGGCGGTGCAATTTACAGTGAAGGAACTGTCAATATTCGTGGAACCGTAAGTGTTACAGGAAATACGGTTACAAATTCTTTTGAAGTTGCAAGTAACCTTGTGCTTGCCAAAGACGGTGTGATCAATGTAAGCGGTGCTGTTACAGGTTCTGCCATTGGTGTTGCTGTTCAGGAGGCTAACGCCGGAAGAACAGTCGTAAAGCTGGGTGACGCTGTTACTGATGTGAAACTGGCGGATGTTCTTTCTCAGATTACATATGAGGGAGATTCCAGCCTTAAAATCGGAGAAGACGGAACTTTAGTCAGTACAACAGAACCGTCCCCTACCCCAACTCCTGCAGAAGAAAAACTGAAAGTAACAGGAAAAGAATGCAAATGGTCAGGAAGTGGTACTGTTAAAATTAAGTTCAGTCAAATGTAAAAGGTACCTATTATATAGACTGGGTAAAACGTGGTGAGAAAGCACCAACAATCGATACTTCCAGAGTAGCGCGCCTATTGAGGCTGATACAAATGTAACAGCAAAAGTTACTGATCTTCCTGACTATGATGTTGATATTTATGTATGTGTGATCAGTGATAAGGATAAGAGTAATTATGGCTCTGTAATGTTCCAGCCTGATTCAAAAGAACGTCCTGTTACACCTACACCATCTCATACTCCGGTAGTACCCGATGTAAAAGAGAGTGTTGTACAGGGATTTGAGAAAGCACTTGTGTTCTATCCGAATACTTTCTATGACTTCAAGGTAATCGGTGCGGGTACACAGAACAATAATCCGGGAGAAGGTGATGTCAGATGGGTACCTGTAGGATGGAGTATGTCTTCTAACCCGTCAACCTGGAACACATCCTGGAAAATTGGTGCCAAGAGTGGTATTTATACAGATGCCGAGAAAGCATATACTATTTACATTAAATATGCAAAGCAGGTATACAGTGGAAATGACTGGCAGGAAACAGATGCTTCCGAAGTTCTGCCTATCAGTCAAGGCAGCTCCTCTGACACAGGCCACTACCACACCAGGTGCAAACGGAACAAGCGGAGACGGAACGGATCCGGCGACGGAACTACAGATGGAGGAACTACAGATGTAACTCCTACCACCTATGCAGATGGAACAAACGGAACAGCGAAATCAGCAGTATCCACAGGTGATGAATCACCGATCGGAACTATGCTGGCTCTTGCTGCTGCTTCTGTTCTTGCAGGTGGTTATGTACTGATAAGAAGACGTAAAAAAGAAATGTAAATATAATTCAATTATTTTTAAGAGACAGGTCTTATGGCCTGTCTCTTTTCATATATATAATAATAAGGCAGCCATTCAGCCGTCCATACAGGTCAGAATCCGGAATCTGATCCAGGCTGCTGAACATTTGCCAAAAAGGAGGAAAGAATGTATGTCAACAGAACAGATGGGAACTTATGAAAAAATATACTTCGCATTGTGGGAACTCGGACAGAGATATGGAAATTTTGTCCAGTTCAGAGTGATCGGAAGAAGTCATGATGACAGAATGATCCCCATGCTTGAGATTGGAAAGGGTGATACCTGCATTATCTGTCTGAGCGGAGTGGAAAGCGGAGACAGAAATCTCCCGGAATATCTTTTGTCTATTGCAAAAGATTACTGCAGATCCTATGAAAGCAACTGGACCATCGGAGAAAGTTATGAAGTTCGTAAACTTCTGGATAAGGTTCGTATCTGTATGATTCCCATGCTGAATCCTGACAGCTATGAGATATGCGAATATGGATATGGTGCCATACATAATCCCATCCACAGACAGATGCTGAAAATGCAGGACAGGCCTGTGGAAGAGTATGAATGTAATGCCAGGGGAATTGATCTGCGCAGAAATTTTCCGACTAATTATTATCAGCGGAAAAGAGTGAATCAGGAGCCTGCCAGTGAGAATGAGACTCGTGCCTGATCAGCATTTTTCAGGAATATTCAAGCCTTGGCCTGCTTACATTCAGTTATTCCAGAGGGAAGATCGTTTACTGCAGACAGGAGAAAGGCTTTGCCTACAATCAGAAAAATTACAGACTGGCAAGGCATTTACAGAAATGTTCCGGCTATCGTCTGGAAAAAGGGATTGCAGGTGGTGCGAGAGTCAAAAAAGCCGGAGCAAAACCTGAGATGGGATCTCCGGAACAGTTTTATGCGGAAGTAATCCGTCAGCCCTCTCTGGCAATTGAGATTCCGGAATACCGCAAGGACGATATGGAAGAACTGCGTCTGATTCCACTTGAATATCTTTATTCTCTAAACAGCGGCATATTGGCAAACGCATAAATCCGTCACATAGTCAAAGAAAAACTGTATCCGAAAATAAAAAGTAATAAAAACAGAGATTAGCGTTTGACATAAAGCCATAGATTCTGTATGATAAAAAGAGTGCCCCGAAATGTTGTAAACAGAAAGATGAGGAATCAATAGTGAATAATAATACACAGGAAAGTAAAATACAGTTAGAATATATCAATAAATGTACAGAGCTTGTGAAGGAAAAATATGAAAAAGCGCCAGCTTTCTTTATCCAGAATGCAGGCTGCCAGATGAATTCCCTGCAGACGGATACAGTGGCCGGTATCGTGAAACGTATGGGCTATACAGAAGTATCCAGAGAAGAAGATGCAGATGTTGTCATCTATAACACCTGCACAGTCCGGGAGAATGCAAACCTGAAGATTTACGGTCATCTTGGTCATCTGAAAAGTATTAAGAAAAAGAATCCTGAACTGAAGATTATATTGTTTGGCTGCATGATGCAGGAGCCGGAAGTAATTGAGAAGATCCACAAAGAATATTCTTTTGTTGATCTGGTTTTCGGTACCCATAACTTCCATAAGTTTCCGGAGCTTTTCTACAGAAGCTTAAATACGGAGGGACAGATTATTGATGTCTGGAAGGAATCTGATGAAATCGTGGAGGGTATGCCTTCTGACCGTAAATATTCCTTTAAAACGGGTGTCAATATTATGTTTGGCTGCAATAATTTCTGCAGTTACTGTATTGTACCATATGTAAGAGGAAGAGAGAAGAGTCGCGAACCGGAGGCGATCATAGAAGAGATCAAGGGTCTGGTGGCTGATGGTGTAACGGAAGTTATGCTTCTGGGACAGAACGTTAATTCCTATGGAAAGACACTGGAACATCCGGTTACTTTTGCACAGCTTCTGAAACAGGTGGAAGCAATTGAAGGATTAAAGAGAATCCGTTTCATGACTTCCCATCCGAAGGATCTGTCTGATGACTGATTCGGACAATGGCAGAGAGCAAAAAAGTGTGCCATCACCTTCACCTTCCCATGCAGTCCGGAAGCAGCCGAATCTTAAAGATCATGAACCGCCGTTATGACAAAGAAAAGTATCTGGAACTTGTAGACAAGATCCGTAATGCCGTACCGGATATTTCCCTTACTACAGATATCATTGTAGGTTTTCCGGGAGAAACGGAAGAGGATTTCCAGGATACTCTGGACGTTGTGGAAAAATGCGATTTTGATTCTGCGTTTACCTTTATTTATTCCAAAAGAAGCGGCACACCTGCTGCCAAAATGGAGAATCAGGTACCTGAGGATGTAGTAAAAGACCGTTTTGACCGTCTTCTGGCTCTGGTTCAGGAAAAAGGCCGAAAGGTTCTTCCCGTTTCGAGGAACTGTTCAGGAGATCCTCGTAGAGGAGGAAAGCAGAGAAAAAGGTATCTTTACAGGAAGAACAGAATATAACCTTCTGGTCCATTTCCCGGGATGTCAGGATCTGATCGGTAAATATGTAAAAGTAAAACTGGATACCTGCAAGGGATTCTATTATTTCGGAAGCCTTGCAGAATAAAAACATTGAAAAATACTAACTGTTTACGAACAGTAATATAAAGGACTTCTACAGAAGCCCATATCAATTTGGATATAAAGGGTGGAAGATAAAAGTGAAACAAAATAAATACGAAATAGATATGTGTAACGGAACCATCATGGACAAGCTGATTTCCTTTTCACTGCCGCTGATGCTGTCCGGAATCCTGCAGCTGATGTTTAATGCTGTGGATATCATAGTGGTGGGAAGATTTAGCGGAAGTCAGGCACTTGCAGCCGTAGGCTCAACCACAGCACTGATCAATGTGTTTACCAATCTGTTTATTGGTATCTCACTTGGTGCGAATGTACTTGCTGCCCGGTTCTATGCGGCAGGAAAAGACCGTGAAATGTCAGATACCGTTCATACGGCTGTAACTCTTGCACTGGTAAGCGGTATCGTCATGGCATTTGTAGGACTGATTTTTTCCAGATGGGCTCTGGAACTGATGGGTACCCCGGATGATGTGATCGGACAGTCTGCACTGTATATGAAAATCTATTTTCTGGGTATTGCCGTTTTTTATGCTTTATAATTATGGAGCTGCGATTCTGCGGCTGTAGGAGATACGAAACGTCCACTGATCTTTCTGGTTATTTCCGGTGTTGTAAATGCAGTACTGAATCTGATCCTCGTGATCATGTTTCATATGGATGTGGCGGGCGTAGCCATTGCTACTGTGATTTCCCAGTTAATTTCCTGCATTCTGGTACTCAGATGTCTGCGTACATCGAAAACCAGCTACCAGCTTCATTTTGGAAAATTAAGGATCAATACTGTTTATTTAAAACAGATTTTCCAGGTTGGGATTCCGGCCGGGATCCAGAGCACAGTCATTAATCTGTCAAATGCTCTGCTTCAGTCCTCGGTTAATTCCTTTGGATCGACCGCCATGGCAGGGTATACGGCGGCCAATAATATTTTCGGTTTTCTGTATGTGGCGGTGAACTCTGTCACACAGGCATGTATGAGCTTTACCAGTCAGAACTATGGTGTGCATAAATTTAAACGTATGGATAAGGTTCTGGTCGACTGTCTTATTATTTCCGTAGTTACCTCCTTTTCCCTTGGATGCGGTGCATATTTCTTCGGTTCTGAGATTCTTAAGATTTATACTGCCGATCCGGAAGTGATCCGCTGCGGACTGGAAATCCTGTCTTACACTACCGTACCTTATTTTCTCTGCGGGATTATGGATCTGTTTCCGGGTGCTGCGTGGAATGGGACATTCCGGCGTTCCAATGATCCTGTCAGTGATCGGAACAGTAGGAACCAGGATCGTATGGATATTTGGAATATTCCCGCATCACAGATCACTGGCTGTTCTGTTTATTTCCTATCCTGCATCCTGGATGCTGACGATCATTATGCAGGTCACCTGTTTTTATTTTGTCAGAAGAAAAGTGCATAGAGTATAGGTCTTTGAGCTTTCGCGAAAAATAATTACCGGCAGAATATTACCGGCGGTTATTTTCTGTGAGAGCTCTTTTTTGTGTTACTGCTGCTTACTCTGTCCACAGTAATCTTTGTTACTGTTCACACACCACTTGTTTCCGATATGAAAAACAGTATTGACAAATACCCCATAAGTATATAGTGACTACTATAAAGATACCCCGTAAGTATTTTGAAATCGTTATATGTTTCAGAAATTTATATAAAACAGAGCTTATTTATAAAAATGTACTCTCGGAGTCTTTATTGCACTTGCTTTTATGGCTGATTTTTCGCCAGATGCATCCGAATTTTATCAACGTACGCACCGCGTACGCCTCAAAAATTCGGGCACATCTGACAAAAAAATCTTCTCATAAAATCAAGTACAAAAAGATTCCGAGAGTGCATAAAAATCAGAAGGAGGATTTCCCATATGGCAGATATACTGGAGAAAAAAGTCTGTCCCTGCTGCACAAAACACACAATGCGTTCTGAGGAGGAGAGAAAGAAGCTGATCAATCGTCTTAAACGTGTGGAAGGACAAATCCGAGGGATTATTGGTATGCTGGAGAATGATGCGTACTGTAACGATATCCTGATCCAGTCCGCAGCAGTCAACGCAGCAGTGAACGCATTTAACAAAGAACTGCTTGCCAGCCATATCCGCAACTGTGTGGCAAGAGATATCCGCGGGGGCAAGGATGAGACGATCGATGAACTGGTGGCTACTTTGCAGAAACTGATGAAGTGAAAGCTGTGTTCAGACTGTTATAGCATCAGAGTACAGCAGAACAAAGATCCGGGAACTGCAAAGCAACAGAGCAGTAGATATCAGGTAAGGAACAACAAGTCGTAGGAGGAATAGAAATGGAACAATACAATGTAACCGGAATGAGCTGTGCAGCCTGCAGCAGCAGAGTGGAGAAGGCCGTATCCAGAGTTCCGGGGGTGACATCCTGTTCGGTCAGTCTGCTGACCAACTCCATGGGAGTGGAGGGAACTGCCGGTGCAGATGCGATCATCAAGGCAGTACAGGATGCAGGTTATGGAGCATCCTTAAAGGGGGCATCCGGAGAACAGATATCTGCTTCTGCGGCAGAGGAGGCACTGGAAGACCATGAAACACCGGCACTGAAACGAAGGCTGATCGCATCTGTAGGCTTTCTGCTTGTGCTGATGTATTTTTCCATGGGACATATGATGTGGGGCTGGCCTCTTCCGGCATGGTTTAATGATAATCATATTGCCATGGGACTGGTGCAGCTTCTTCTCGCCGGAATCATAATGGTCATTAACCAGAAATTTTTTGTCAGCGGATTTAAGAGCCTGTGGCATCGTGCACCAAATATGGATACTTGTGGCACTTGGCTCCATGGCATCCTTTTTGTGGAGTGTTTATGTACTTTTTGCAATGACAAGGGCACAGGTGGACGGAGATTCTGCAGCAGTTATGAATTACATGATGGAGTTCTATTTTGAATCTGCCGCCATGATCCTTACCCTGATCACAGTTGGAAAAATGCTGGAAGCCCGATCTAAGGGAAAGACAACGGATGCGCTGAAAGGTCTGATGAAGCTGGCACCTAAGACAGCAGTTGTTGTCCGGGACGGACAGGAAGCTACAGTGCCCATCGAACAGGTCCGAAAAGGTGATGTTTTTGTGGTACGTCCCGGTGAGAACATTCCGGTGGATGGAGTGGTCCTTGAGGGAAACAGTGCTGTCAATGAGGCGGCACTTACAGGGGAAAGTATTCCTGTTGACAAGAATCCGGGAGATGCAGTCTCTGCTGCAACCGTAAACCAGTCTGGATTTATCAGATGCGAAGCTACTAGGGTAGGCGAGGACACTACTCTTTCCCAGATTATTAAGATGGTAAGTGATGCGGCTGCAACAAAAGCTCCTATTGCAAAAATCGCAGACAGGGTTTCCGGAGTTTTTGTTCCGACAGTTATCAGTATTGCGGTTATCACCACCATTGTCTGGCTGCTGACAGGAAAAGAGTTCGGATATGCACTTGCCAGAGGTATTTCTGTTCTGGTCATCAGCTGTCCCTGTGCCCTTGGGCTTGCCACACCGGTTGCCATTATGGTAGGAAACGGAATGGGGGCCAAAAACGGAATCCTGTTTAAAACAGCAGTATCCCTGGAGGAAGCAGGTAAGATCCAGATCGTTGCATTAGATAAGACAGGAACTATCACAAAGGGTGAACCGCAGGTGACAGATATGGTTCCTGCAAAGGGAATCTCAGAGGAAGAGCTTTTAGGCTATGCCTATGCACTTGAGAAGAAGAGTGAACATCCTCTTGCAAAAGCCATTATTGCCAGAGCAGAAGAGAAAAAGATTGTTTTGCAGAAGGTTTCTGATTTTCAGGCTCTTCCTGGAAACGGTCTTCGTGCAGCATTAAACAGTGATGTGCTTACAGGCGGAAATATGAAATTTATCAGCAATGAAACCTCTGTATCACCGGAACTGATGAAGCAGGCAGAAAAACTTGCAGGAGAAGGAAAAACACCACTTCTTTTTGCAAAAGGCAGGAAGCTTCTCGGCATGATCGCAGTGGCAGATGTTATAAAAGAGGACAGTCCTCAGGCAATAAAAGAACTGCAGAACATGGGAATCAGGGTAGTAATGCTTACCGGTGATAATGAACGCACAGCAAAAGCGATCGGAGCACAGGCAGGAGTGGACGATGTAATTGCAGGTGTTCTTCCGGATGGCAAGGAAAGTGTGATCCGTTCTCTGAAGGAACAGGGAAAGGTTGCATGGTAGGAGACGGAATCAATGATGCCCCTGCACTTACCAGGGCAGACATCGGTATTGCGATCGGTGCAGGAACAGATGTTGCCATTGATGCCGCAGATGTGGTATTAATGAAGAGCCGGCTCAGTGATGTACCTGCTGCCATACGTTTAAGCCGGGCAACATTGAGAAATATCCATGAGAATCTTTTCTGGGCATTCTTCTACAATGTGATCGGTATTCCACTGGCAGCCGGTGTATGGATTCCGATTTTCGGATGGACACTGAACCCCATGTTTGGTGCAGCTGCATGAGCCTTTCTAGTTTCTGTGTGGTAACCAATGCACTGAGACTGAATCTCTTTAAGGTACATGATGCTTCCAGAGACAAAAAAATAAAACAGAATGTGGAAGAAATCCATTACATTTCAGCTAATGCAGAAATGAAAAACGTAACAGAAAACAAAAGTCTAAAGGCAGAGAATCCAGACTTTTGCAACAGTGAAATTCATGATCCAAAAGATCAGGAAAATATAAAAGAAAACAAGGAGAACAAAGAAATGACAACAATCACAGTAAACGTAACAGGAATGATGTGTGGACATTGTGAAGCACATGTGACAAAGGCAGTAAAAGAGGCATTTGGAGTGGAAGATGTAGTTTCCTCCCATGAAAAAGGAACCACAGTGATCCATGCTCCGGAAAAACTGGACGAGGATAAGATCCGCGAAGTGATCAAAGAAGCCGGCTATGAAGTAACCGGTATCACACAGGAATAAAAAACAAAAAGGGGATTTTATGGAAAACCAGAACCAGACACCACATAAAAGGCGTGTCCGTTATAAAGGAAAATATCCGAAGAAATTCGAAGAGAAATACAAGGAATTACAGCCTGAGAAATATAAAGATACCATTGAACACGTGATTCAGAAAGGAAATACCCCGGACGGGAATGCATATCTCCATTATGGTTAAGGAAATCCTTGATTTTCTTAATATCCAGCCGGGCGAAACTGGATTTGATGCCACATTGGGCTATGGCGGCCATACGAAAGCGATGCTTCAGTGTCTGAATGGCAAGGGCCATATTTATGCAACAGATGTAGACCCTGAGGAATCCGCCAAAACAAAGAAACGTCTGGCAGAGCAGGGATTCGGGGAAGAACTGCTGACAGTAAAGCTTCAGAACTTCTGCACCATTGATGAGATTGCCAAAGAGGTTGGAGGATTTGACTTTATTCTGGCAGATCTCGGTGTTTCATCCATGCAGATTGATAACCCCAAAAGAGGTTTCTCTTTTAAAACAGACGGACCTCTGGATCTGCGCCTGAATCAGGAAACCGGCATCAGTGCAGCCCAGCGTCTGGATACCATTTCCAGAGAGGAGCTTGCGGGAATGCTCTGTGAAAATTCTGATGAACCATATTGTGAGGAACTCGCCAAAGCCATTACCGATGAGATCCGCAGGGGAAATCATATTGACACTACCACAAAACTGCGTCAGGTAATCGAAAAAACTCTTGATTTCCTTCCTGAAAAGGAAAAGAAAGAGACAATTAAGAAAACCTGTCAGCGAACCTTCCAGGCATTGCGTATTGATGTTAACCATGAGTTCGA
>ENA-OQIC01000583-OQIC01000583.1-human-gut-metagenome-genome-assembly--contig:-NODE-583-length-15646-cov-1.710742_pt1 | contig 15646 bp, 24 predicted proteins | sample MGYA00242572_ERZ504736 | MGnify/ENA primary metagenome ERZ504736 (study PRJEB26092, sample SAMD00036201) | human gut metagenome | host: Homo sapiens | study: EMG produced TPA metagenomics assembly of... | reverse complement strand
GGAAAAATAGAGATGTTTGCGTTCTATAATCGTGCCTGTGAGAATATAATGAATTGAAACATTAACGTGCTGAAATTACAAAAATGGTGTCGAATTAATGTAAAATAAAGGAATAAAACCGATTGTTAGTTACAGAAATGTTAATCAATATAATTAATAATTGCAAAATGACACCAAAAATGATACAATTTAATCTCGACGCGTGTCTAAAATTGCGACCACGAATCGTTGCTATATGGTATGGGGACCATATATAATTAATTTCGCCAGGAGTTATATTGACGAAGGAGATGGATTTGATGTTAAGATGGTCGAATAGCAGCTACCGATTGATTGGCAGGTAGTTCAGCACAGGCAAACAATTTTAGGAGGTAAAAGGAAGTGGAAAAGCTGAATGTTGCGATTGTCGATGACAATCCGCTGATTCTGAATACGCTGGATGAACTGATTAACGCAGAAGACGGATTATCTGTAATTGGAAAGGCAGACAATGGCGCTGATGCCATTAACATGATTGTTGACACCACGCCGGACATTGTACTGCTGGATTTGGTAATGCCGAAAATTGACGGTATATCCGTAGTGGAAAAAGTGAAAAGCGAGCATACTTTCCTGAAAAATCCTGCATTCATTATACTTAGTGCAGTGGGTGGAGAACAGATGACAGAAGATGCCTTTAAGGCGGGAGCTAATTACTATCTGATGAAACCCTTCGACAAGGAAATCCTGGTAAACAAGATTCGTCATATTGGAAAACTGCCCGATAAACAGCCGGCAGGAAAAGTATTAACGGCTCCTTTTGAGCCGGGGGAAGAATCCCATATCACCAGGGAGGAGTACATGAAGGAGCATCTGGAAACAGACATTACAAAGATGCTTCATGAGCTGGGCATACCGGCCCACATTAAAGGATATCAGTATCTGCGGGATGCCATCGCCATGTCGGTGGAAGACCAGGAAATGATGAGCAGTGTGACGAAAATTCTATATCCGGCCATAGCCAAACGCAACCAGACAACGGCCAGCCGGGTGGAACGAGCTATACGTCATGCCATCGAGGTGGCCTGGGGCAGAGGCAAGATGGAAACCATCGATGAAGTTTTCGGTTATACAATCAGTACCGGAAAGGGTAAGCCTACCAATTCTGAATTCATTGCGCTGATATCGGATAAAATACTCTTGGAATACAAAAAAATTTAAGACAAATTCATCAGAAACAACTTCCTAATTTCGGAAAAGTAAGGTATACTATTAGGAAAGGCATATAGAACCTGTTCGTCAGGAGAGGGAGGTTTTGATGAAGAAAATACTATTTGCAGCTTCAGAAGCAGTGCCGTTTATTAAAACAGGAGGACTGGCAGACGTAGTAGGCTCCCTGCCAAAATGCTTTGATAAAGAGTATTTTGATGTCAGGGTCATCATCCAAGTACCTTTGCATCAAACAGGAGTGGCGCGACAAGATGAAATATGTACACCACTTCTATATGGATTATCTGGGACAGAGCCGTTATGTGGGCATCCTGCAGTACGTACATGAGGTATAACCTTTTACTTTATTGATAATGAGAGCTATTTTAATGGCGCAAAGCCATACGGGGACTGGTATTGGGATCTGGAGAAGTTCTGCTTTTTCTGCCGGGCGGCCTTATCAGCACTGCCTGTGATTGGATTCCAGCCCGATGTGGTACACTGCCATGACTGGCAGACAGGATTGATTCCTGTTCTTCTCAAGGATAAGTTCCGCGAGGGAGAGTTTTTCTGCAATATGAAGTCTGTAATCACCATCCACAACCTGAAGTTCCAGGGCGTGTGGGATGTAAAGACTATCAAGCGCTTTACCGAGCTGCCGGATTACTATTTCACGCCGGATAAGCTGGAGGCTATAAGGACGGAAACCTGTTAAAAGGCGGTATCGTATTTGCAGATGCCATCACAACAGTCAGCAGCACATATGCAGAGGAGATAAAGCTTCCATTTTATGGCGAAGGACTGGACGGCCTTATGCGTTCCAGGGCCGGAAGCCTCAGGGGAATTGTCAACGGCATTGACTATGATGAGTTTAATCCTGAGACTGATACGTATATTGCCCAGAACTATAATGCCAAGAATTTCCGCAAGGAAAAGATAAAGAACAAGAAGGCGCTCCAGCAGGAGTTAGGCCTTCCGGTGGACGAGAAGAAGTTCATGGTGGGCATTGTCTCCCGCCTTACGGACCAGAAGGGCTTTGACCTGATTCAGTGCGTCATGGATGAGCTGTGCAACGATGATTTGCAGCTGGTGGTACTGGGAACAGGTGAGGAGCGCTATGAGAACATGTTCCGCCACTATGACTGGAAGTATCATGACCGGGTATCGGCCCAGATCTACTACTCAGAGGCCATGTCCCATAAGATTTACGCAGCAAGCGACGCATTCCTTATGCCTTCCCTGTTTGAGCCATGCGGCTTGAGCCAGCTGATGGCTCTGCGTTACGGCACGGTTCCCATTGTCAGGGAGACAGGCGGTCTTAAGGATACAGTGGAGCCTTATAATGAATACGAGAGCACGGGCACAGGATTCTCCTTTGCCAATTACAATGCTCATGAGATGCTGGGAAGCGTGCGCTATGCCAAGTATGTCTACAGCAGCAAACGCCGGGAGTGGAATAAGATTATCGACAGGCTATGGCCAAGGATTATTCCTGGTGGACCTCTGCCGCCAAGTACCAGGAACTTTATGACTGGCTGATTGGATATTGACAACAGACCTGTAATGTCGGATAATATGCTGATGAATTAAGAAAGGTGTGATGCCCATATGGAGCCGTCAGTGGTTTCAGAGATAACAGAAGACGAGGAATACATGGAGTGCGTAAGAGACATACTGTGCCATCCTGTATTCCAGTCCATGGACCAGTACATACAGCACGGGACTACCACATGTAAGACCCACTGTATACAGGTTTCATACCTTGGATATAAGCTGTGCAAACAGCTGGGAGGAAACTGGAGAAGCGCTGCTCGGGCAGGGCTTCTCCATGATTTGTTTTTATACGATTGGCATACCCATGCTAAGGAGACGGGCCAGTATTTTCATGGATTTACCCACGAAGACAGCCCTGGCGAATGCAGACCGGTATTTCCGGCTGACCGGGGAGGAACGGATGATAATCCTGAGGCATATGTGGCCCCTGACCCTTGTCCCTCCCGCATCCAAGGCAGGATATGCAGTTACTTGCGCGGATAAATATTGCAGTACAGTGGAAGCCACGGCCCGGTTTAAGCACTGGATTCGGATGTGCCTGTTTGCGCAGCCGGCCAGACGGTAATCATACGTTTTGCTAAAACGTCCCGGAGCCGTTTGAAAGGGGAAAGAATAATCCGATTATGAATGTATGGACACAGATGCTTGGCAATCAGCTTCTTATGAGTGCCGTTACAGGATGGGTGGTTGCCCAGTTCTTAAAGACACTGATTGACTTTGCTTTGAATAAGAATTTTAACGCGGAGCGCCTGGTGGGGTCAGGCGGTATGCCCAGTTCCCACTCCGCCACAGTCTGCGGCCTGACCACAGCGGCCCTGCTCAAATACGGTGCCGGGTCCTTTGAGTTTGCCGTGTCCTTCGTGCTCTCCATGATTGTCATGTATGATGCTATCGGAGTGAGGCGTGAGACCGGGAAACAGGCCAAGCTTTTGAATTCCATCCTTTCAGAGAATCCGCTTAAGCTCAATGCGGAGGTACTTCAGGAGAAGCTTAAGGAGTATGTGGGACACACGCCTTTGCAGGTTCTGGCAGGGGCTATACTGGGAATTGGACTGGCTTTGGCCTGAATTCCTATTATTAATACGGCGGGGGTATCATGTTAGACAGGAAGGACAGAAGATACCATGAATGTTTATGATTTCATCAACTGGTTTTTTATGTATAGTTTTCTTGGTTACCTGCTGGAATGTATTGTGCTGAGTGCAGAATATAAGCGGCCTGTAGTGGACCGTGGCTTTGGCCATGGCCCCTTTTGCGTCATATATGGGTTCGGCGCCCTGGGCGCTGCATGCTGCTGCGGCCCGTTTCGGGCAGCCCCATGGAGCTCTACACGGCGTCCATGGCCATGGCTACTACCATGGAACTGGTCACAGCCAATATTATGGTCCGGCTGTTCGGTTCCTTCTGGTGGGACTACAGCCACAAACCCTTTAATTATAAAGGAATGGTCTGTCTGGAAAGCAGCCTTGCATGGGGACTTCTGGGCCTGTTTTTCTTTTATTTTCTGGATATAAGGGTTCGTGCTGCCGTGATCAGTCTGCCCGGCCATGTGGGGACTGTTTTGGCAGTAGGGCTTACCATGTTTTATCTGGTGGATTTCATCCACTGTTTCCGCCTGCGCATGGGCGGTATGGAAGAGGAAGATGAGCCGGCAGTGGGCCGGCTGAAGATATATTAATTGGATGAAAGGCTGCTGCAGGTGGCTGTTACCATTGGTCTACATGCAGCAGTCTTTTCGTCGTTTTGAGCCGCCCCTGTTTTACGGCGGGTTGAATAAAGGAGAAAGACATGGATATGAGACATACTTGGGGAGGATATCAGGTCGTGCTGGCCTCGGCATCCCCCAGACGGAAGGAACTGCTGGCACAGATTGGCCTGGAGCCTGAAATCAGGCCCAGCCGGATGGAGGAGGAGACCAGGGAGAAAAGGCCGGATAGGGTGGTCATGGAACTGTCCAGACAGAAGGCAGAGGATGGTTGCGTCGGGATGTCCCGGGGGTACCATGGTGATTGGGGCGGATACAGTGGTTTCCGTGGGAAATGAGATACTGGGTAAACCGGGAACCCCCATGAGGGCCTATGAGATGCTGGAGAAGATTCAGGGCAGGACCCACCAGGTATACACCGGTGTGACGGTGCTTCTGTGCCAGGGGGAGGACAGGTGCCACGGGATTACATTTGCGGAGCGCACGGATGTCCATGTGTACCCCATGACCTGCGGGGAAATGAAGGAATATGCCCAGGTGCGGGGAACCCCTGGATAAGGCGGGGCTTACGGGATTCAGGGCAGGTTTGCCGCTTATATAAAAGGAATAGACGGGGACTACGCCAACGTGGTGGGACTGCCGGTGGGACGTCTCTATCAGGAGATAAAAAGACTTTTGGAGGACAGGAAGATGATTAAGCTTATAGTATCGGATGTAGATGGAACCCTTGTACCGGACGGATCCCCGGATTTGGATCCGGAAGTATTTGACATCATTCTGAAGCTTCGTGAAAAGGGAATGCAGTTTGTGGTTGCCAGCGGGCGCCCGTGGGCCAGTGTGGAAAGCGCGTTTGAACCGGTTAAGAAGAAGATTTTCTATGTTGCCAACAATGGGGCGTACGTGGGATGCCATGGCAGATGCCTGTACGCCTATACGATGGAGCGTGAGCTGGCCCACCGCATCATACGCAAAGTACGTATGCATCCGGAACTGGAGATGGTCTATGCCGGCGTGAACGGGGATTATCTGGATTCTAAGGACGACACCCTGTGCGACTGGCTGACCAACGGCTATAAGTTTAATGTCATCCGGGTAAAGGATGTGCTGGAGCTGGAGGAGCCGTGTGTGAAGATTTCCATTTATAAGAAGGAGGGAATCGAGGCAGCCACCAGGGACATATATGATGAGTTCAAGGACCAGGCTAAGATGGCCTGCGCCGGTGATATGTGGATGGACTGTATGGCCAAGGATGTGAACAAGGGGAAGGCTGTACGCACCATCAGGAAAGCCTGGGCATTAAGATGGAGGAGACCATGGCCTTTGGCGATCAGCTCAACGATATAGAGATGCTGAACCAGGCTTATTACAGCTTTGCAGTTGCCAATGCCAGGGAAGAGGTGCGAAAGGCTGCCAGGTTCCAGGCGGACAGCAATGTGCGGGGCGGAGTCCTCAAGATACTGAAAGGGCTGCTGTGAGAGGAGTGTGACAGTGGACAGAAGCAGGATATACAAGGTACGGGGGAAGAGATGGAAAGGGGCCGTGGGCCTGTGTCTGGCAGCCGTCCTGGCGATGGCTGTTTTGACGGGATGTTCAAGGAAGGCAGCTGCCACAACCGGCTCCAGGACAGTGGACAAGGAGTATACCAAGGGGCAGATGATGGTGATTGCCATTACGGAGCGCAACCGTTACCAGAATATATATACCAGTGAGCTCTGGTCTGTCAAAGCGGACGAGAACGGTGATACATTCGAGGACAAGCTGATGGACAGGTGGAGCAGTTCCTGATTGAGCTGGCAGCCACCAATTTGATGGCGGACGAACAGGGAATTGAGCTTACAAGCCAGGAAAAGGATTCTCTTAAGTCCCTGGCCCAGGAATATTACAGAAATCTGTCGGAACAGGACCGCAGGTTTATGGATGTATCCCAGGACGAGGTGTATGACCTGTACTGCGAATACTACCGCGCGGATAAGCTGGTGGCGGAGCTGACAAAAAACGAGAACCTGGAGGTCAGTGACGCGGAGGCAAAGGTAATAGGCATCCAGCAGATTGAACTGGATTCCAGGGAGGAAGCAGAGAACGTGCTGGCCCTTACCCAGGCAGAAAAAGCGGATTTTGGAGCCATTGCCGCAAAATATTCAAAGAACAGCCGGACAGACAGGACACTGGAATGGCAGAAGGACATGGATGGCCTTGACAGTGCTGCATTTGAGCTGGAGCAGGACCAGGTCAGCGGGATACTGGAGCAGGGCGGAAGATATTATATCCAGAAGTGTGTCAATGCCTATGACCAGGAGCCACGGCTGCCAGAAAGAGCAGGCTGGCCCAGGAGAAGAAGACAAAGGCGTTCCTGGGAATCTATGAGCCCTACGTAAAGGAACACACGGTGAAGCTTAAGAAGCTGCCCGGTGACGTGGTGGAGTTCTCCGGCGGTGAGGGCTGCACGGCGGACAACTTTTTCCAGCTGTATCACGGATATTTCAGCAAATAGTGTTCACGGAACTACCCATATGAATATTTCTTTTGACTCAGGGTGCTGCAACAGCAATTGAAGGATTTCGATGGCTTTGCAGCACTTTTTACGGGATTTGCATTTTTACAGATATAATTTAGGAAAGCATGGGTTTATGGTGTACGGGATAAATTGACGGAATATGTAATTTGATGTAATATATTAAAGAGATGTTAAGGAAGACAGCAAATAATAATAACCAGGAGGGGATACAATGTTTGATTTAGGTAAATGTATTCTGGTCACCAATAATGACCGGGCAGCAGAAAAATGGGGAGACAAGGTAGACCAGGTTGTTCCGGTGGAGACCTACGAGGAGGTACTGTTAAAGACCAGGGATTTGATTCATACAAACCACAAGCTTCTGACCCATCCCCAGGCATCCAGCTTAAAGCCCAACCAGACGCCTATAGGACCATCCTTTTATACAGTGAAACCGGAAAAAGTGATGCAGGGGATATCCGTCTGATTGAGGAAGCCATAGAGGCCTTCAATAAGTGGACCGCCATTAAGAAGGTGCCTAAGTATGACGAGAAGATTGCCTACGATTACAAGACCATTGATTTGTCAATGATAGAGAATGTAATCCCTAAATTATAGGGATAATAAGGAACCGAATGTGAGGAAGTCATGAAAAAGAATGTGGGAACATCCTACTTTAAAGATTTGAGCAGGAAGGATTATGTGGTTCAGGCCAGCAGAATTATAAAGAAGGAGGGAGTGGAGGCCATCAGCATCCGGCGTATTGCGGCAGAGCTGGGATGTTCATCCGCCAGTATGTACCGGTATTTTCAGAACCTGGATGAGCTTTTGTTTTATGCCCAGCTGGATGCGCTCAACGAGTATATCCTGGATTTGTCAAAATGTGAGAAGGATTGGAATGATATCTGGGACGTGCATTTCGGCATATGGCGTTCCTATGCAAAGGAAGCATTTAAAAAGCCCCAGGCTTTTGAGGCTGTATTCTACCGGAACATCAACCGGGACCTGGGAGAGGCCCTTAAGGAATACTATGAGATGTTTCCGGATGCCATCATACAGGTTAGCCCCTTCATCAAGGAGATGCTTGAGATACCCAGCTATTACCAGAGGGATTATTATATATGCAGGCTTCTGGTGGCTGAGGGCAAAATTTCAGAGGAAAATGCAAAAAAGCTGAATCATATCATATGCACCCTGTTTCTGGGATATTTTAAGTTTGTCCAGGAGCACGGCGTCAGTCAGGAAGAGATTCCGGAGCTGGTAAACCAGTTCATTCAGGAGAGCAAGGAAATCACACAGTGCTATGCCTATGATTTCACACCCAAGTAGTGAATATACACAAAAAACATGACAAATTTATAACAAATTGACGAAAAAAACTATTCCTACAGAAAATAACAATAGGCGTCAAGAGTTCCATTGATTATCGCGTAACTTATGTTATATTATAGACATAAGTTATCGCGATTACTATTTTTAAATATCATTTTTGCACAATCCCCAAATTTTGTAACCGAAAGAGTACTGCTGTGGCTGCCAGGTTAGATATATGGAAATATCATGGACAATCAGGCAGTAAAATATAAAGAAGTGGAGGTATTTCATATGAAGCTTGAATTGGGAAAAATCTTTATCAAAGATATCCGATTCGATGACAAGACTCACGTGAAAGACGGAGTGCTCTATGTCAACAAAGAGGAAGTTGAAAAGCTTGTGCTGGAAGACGATAAGCTGACCGGCTGCCACGTTGACATTGCAAAGCCAGGTGAGTCCGTTAGGATTACACCGGTTAAGGACGTGATTGAGCCAAGGGTTAAGGTCAGCGGCGGAGAGATTTTCCCAGGCGTGATCGGAAAGGTAAGTCCTCAGGTGGGCACCGGAAGAACGCACGCTCTGGAAGGCTGCTGTGTAGTGACTGTTGGTAAAATCGTAGGATTCCAGGAGGGCGTTATCGACATGAGCGGCCCTGCTGCGGATTACTGCCCATTTTCACAGACCTATAACCTCTGCGTTGTAGTGGAGCCGGCTGATGGCCTGGAGACTCATGTATATGAGAAGGCTGCCCGTATGGCAGGCTTAAAGGTAGCGACTTATGTAGGCGAGGCAGCAAGAGAGCTGGAGCCGGATGAATTGTTACTTATGAGACAAAGCCCATTTTCGAGCAGGCTGCCATGTATCCGGACCTTCCAAAGGTAGGCTACATTCACATGCTGCAGTCACAGGGCCTTCTGCATGATACATATTATTACGGCGTGGATGCAAAGCAGTTCATCCCCACCTTTATGTATCCAACGGAAATCATGGACGGCGCTATTGTTTCCGGTAACTGTGTTGCCCCGTGTGACAAGGTTACCACTTATCATCATTTCCACAATCCGGTTATTGAGGACTGCTATAAGCACCATGGCAAGGATATCAACTTCATGGGTGTTATCCTGACAAACGAGAACGTATTCCTGGCAGACAAAGAGCGTCATTCCGATATGGTTGCCAAGCTGTGCAACTGGATGGGATTAGACGGTGTGCTGATTACCGAGGAGGGATACGGCAATCCTGATACTGACCTGATGATGAACTGCCGTAAGGTAGAGCGCGCAGGAACCAAGGTAGTTCTGATTACCGACGAGTTCCCGGGCAAGGACGGAAAGTCCCAGTCTCTGGCTGACGTGTGCGAGGAAGCTGACGCACTGGCATCCTGCGGACAGGGTAATGCCACACTCCAGTTCCCGGCCATGGATAAGGTCATCGGAACACAGGACTTCATCGAGATGCAGATTGGCGGCTGGGACGGCTGTAAGAACCCGGACGGCAGCTTTGAGGCAGAGCTTCAGATTATCATCGCCTCCACCATTGCCAATGGTTTCAACAAGCTGGCAGCTAGAGGCTATTAATCGAAAATAAAGGAGATGGAAAGATGGCTAAATATAAAATAGTACATTATATTAACCAGTTCTTTGCCGGAATCGGCGGTGAAGAAAAAGCCGACTATACCCCTGAGCTTCGGGAAGGGTTGTAGGACCAGGTATGGGACTTAAGGCTGCACTGGGAGAGGATTATGAAATCGTATCAACCGTTATCTGCGGTGACAACTATTTCGGAGAGAATCTGGACGCTGCAACCGATACCATCATTGAGATGGTAAAGAAATGTGAGCCTGATGTATTCGTGGCAGGCCCCGCATTCAATGCTGGACGTTACGGCGTTGCCTGCGGTACCATCTGTAAGGCAGTGGAAGAGCGTCTGGGCATCCCGGTTATCACCGGTATGTATATCGAGAATCCAGGCGTGGATATGTTCCGCAAGGACCTTATCATTGTGGAAACACCTAACTCCGCAGCAGGTATGCCAAAGGTACTTCCTGTTATGTCAGCCCTCATTAAGAAGATGGCGGCAGGCGCTAAAATCCTTGGACCGAAGGAAGAAGGATACATCGAGAGAGGAATCCGCGTGAACTACTTCGCTGAGAAGAGAGGTTCTGAGCGCGCCCTTGAGATGCTGGTTAAGAAGTTAAAAGGCGAGGAATACGGCACAGACCTTCCTATGCCTAAATTTGACAGAGTTGCGCCTGCTGAGCCTGTTAAGGATATCAAGCACGCAAAGATTGCAGTGGTTACCTCCGGCGGTATCGTTCCAACCGGTAACCCTGACCATATCGAGTCCTCCAACGCCACCAAGTGGGGCAAGTATGACATCACCGGTATGGACCGTCTGTCAGCGGATGAATTTACAACCATCCACGGCGGATATGACCGTCAGTTTGCTATGGCCAACCCTAATGTGGTTGTTCCGTTAGACGCATTAAGAGAACTGGAAAAAGCAGGCGAGTTCGGCGAGCTTGTGAACTATTTCTGCACTACTACCGGTACCGGAACTGCGACTGCATCTGCAGCCAAGTTCGGCAGCGAGATTGGACAGATGTTTATTGATGAGCATGTGGATGCGGTTATCCTCGTCTCTACCTGAGGTACCTGTACTCGTTGCGGTGCAACGATGGTTAAGGGTATCGAGAAATACGGCATTCCGGTAGTTCACATGGCTACTGTAGTTCCGATTTCACTGACAATAGGCGCTAACCGTATTATTCCTGGTATAGGCATTCCTTATCCTCTGGGCGATCCGCCACAGGGCGAGAAGGACAGCTACAAACTCCGCTTATCCATGGTCAGAAGAGCTCTCAAAGCACTTCAGACACCGGTTGATGGCCAGACTGTGTTTGAGAAATAATACAGAAATGACAAATCCGGCGCAGCAGGCAGCTTGCCCGCTGCGCCGGCATAAATTAGGACAGCGTTACGGCGCTGTATCAGACCATGGATAGGAGAAGGCGTATGGATAGTGATAAGAAAGTTAACTGGGGACGGGTAGTTATACTTGCCGGAGCAATCATCGCGTTTACCATTGGTTCCGGGTTTGCAACAGGGCAGGAGATTGTCCAGTACTACACTGCATATGGCGTGCAGGGAATTTTTACGGTATTACTGTTTGCGGTCTGCTTCATCTACTACAATTACAATTTTGCCAAGGCCGGAGCGGAAGAGCACTTTGAAAAAGGAAATGACGTATACAAGTTTTACTGCGGTAAATACGTCGGGACCTTCATGGATTATTATTCTACTGTATTCTGTTACATGTCATTTTTCGTTATGGTTGGAGGTGCTGCCTCTACACTGAACCAGCAGTACGGTCTTCCTTCCTGGGCAGGCGGCGTGCTTCTGACAGCACTGGCAATCTTTACCGTGGTAGGGGGACTTAACTCACTGGTTGACAAGATCGGTGTGGTTGGCCCGGCTATCGTTGTACTGTGTATCGGTATCGGCGTGGTAACCCTGTTCAGGGATGCGGGGAATGTGGGCGCCGGACTGGAAATCATCCGTACAGGTGCCTTTGCGAGGCAGGCGGAGAAACCATCAAGAACGCGGGACCTAACTGGGTGATATCAGCCTGTCTTATGCGGGATTCGTACTTCTGTGGTTCGCCAGCTTTACAGCGGCATTGGGAGCTAATAATAAAAAGAAAGACGTGGAATACGGCATTTATGGAGGCACTATTGCCGTATGTGTTGCCATCATCCTTATCATGCTGGCACAGGTTGCCAATATCAATACAGCAGGATTAAGCAATTCCGGCATCTTTGTATGGAATGCTGATATCCCCAACCTGATTTTGGCAGAGCGCATCTGGAAACCATTTGCATCCTTCTTTGCGGTAGTGGTGTTTGCCGGTATTTATACAACAGCGGTGCTTTATTGTATAACCCATGCGCCAGGTTCGCAAAAGAGGGAACCGGCCAGTTTAAGATGCTGACAGTTGCTCTTGGAGTGGTTGGACTGATTGTAGGACTCTTCCTTCCTTTCAGGGTCCTGGTCAACATCATCTACGTGCTCAACGGATATGTGGGCGCAGTACTGATACTGTTCATGTTATGGAAAAATATTAAGGATGTATCTTAAAGAAGAAATAGGATGAGAATCTATATTGTGGACTGCGACAGGAATTCGCGGACAGAACTGAAAACAATGATTGAAGATGGCGGTATGGGAACTGTTGCCGGCATTGCATCCAGATGGGAGGAAGCCTATCTGGAGCTCCAGGAGATGTGCCCGGATATGATTCTGGCAGACCTTACCCTTTCCGCATCCAAAACCATTGCTTACATACAGAAAATCAGGGAGGTACTGCCCCAGACATCGGTTGTTATCCTTTCGCATTTCAATGATATGGATATTATCAGGATGGCTTATGAAAAAGGCGCAGAGCTTTTGATACATAAACCGTACAATGAGATAGAAGTGAGAAACGTACTGCACAATATGGAGATGGCCAGGGCCATGCAGTGGCTGATTGGCAAGGCCAGGAACGATTTTTCCGCGGGAGCATTTTCCTGGGAAGCAAATGTGCAGGGACGAAAGATGCGCCTGAGGAACAGGAAACGGATTATAACCAGTCCATACGGCGTTAAAAGGCATCTTACAGGAAATCGGAATACTCAGTGAGGCGGGAAGCAAGGACATCATACGAATTGTCCGCTATCTGATTGAAGAGGACCTGGACATAAGAGACATTACGGTACGTGAGCTGTGCAGCAGGATGGGACAGAATTCCAAGAGTGTGGAGCAGCGCATACGGCGCGCGGCCTCTGTGGGTATGGCGAATCTGGCATACAGAGGAATGGATGATTATGCAGATCCTGTGTTTAACGAGTATGGAGCCAGGCTATACAGTCTGGAACAGATTAAACGGGAGATGAGCTATATCAGAGGAAAGAGCGACGGACACGGCAACGTGAGGGTCAGAAAGTTCCTTAGCGGCCTGTTGGTCTGCTGTAAGGATATTTAGAAATGTACTAAATGTAGCAGAGTGGAAGGGGGCAGGCTGTCCGCTCCCGGTTTGTAAAGCTGGGATAAGAGGTCTGCCTCCTTTTTGTGAAAATTTTGTCAAATCACCATGACCGGGTGGGCGGATGGCCCGTCCACATGTCCGATAACAGCCGGGGACTGGCAGGCTTTCTGAAGCGCTTCCATGATACGCCCTGCTTCCTGGGATGCCACACTGTACAGGAGGCCGCCGGATGTCTGGGGATCGAAAAGAAGGTCGTGTACATGGGACGGAAGGTCCTTTGGCAGAGCCACCTTGTCCTTCAGGTGCTTCATATTCTGGTAAGCCACCGCGGGCACAAGACCCATGGACGCGTAGTTGTCCGCGCCCGGGAGCAGTGGGACTCGGCTGCTGTCTATGATTACGGTAAGTCCGGATTCCCCGCACATCTCGTAGCTGTGGCCCAGCAGTGAGAAGCCGGTCACATCGGTGCAGGCATGGACCCCGTCCAGGCTGCGTACCGCATCGGCTGCATATTTATTCAGCGCAGCCATACAGTCAACCATGGCTTTATGCTCTGCGTCAGATAAAAGACCGCCTCTGTCCGCGTTGGTCAGAACGCCGGTGCCCAGAGGTTTGGTGAGAATCAGAACATCGCCCTTTTGGATGGAATTATTGCGCAGGATGCGGTCCGGATGGACCACGCCTGAGACGCACAGTCCATATTTGGGGATGTCATCCTTGATGGTATGGCCGCCCACTACAATGGCCTCAGCTTCAGCCACCTTGTCATAGCCGCCCCGGAGGATAGCCTGAACCGTTTCAAAGGCAGGTGCTCAGGAACATGAGAATGTTCATGCATAGTCTGGCTTCCCCGCCCATGGCCCATACGTCGGACAGTGAGTTGGCAGCGGCAATCTGGCCGTACTCATAGGCATCATCCACAGCCGGCGGAAAGATGTCCACGGTCTGTATCAGGGCAAGTTCAGGGGTAAGCTGATAGACGGCCGCATCGTCGGAGGTGTCATATCCAACCAGAAGCCGGTCGTCGTGAAAGGTTGGTAAACCGCGCAGAACCTGCGCGAGGGTATCAGGCCCTATCTTGGACGCTCAGCCGCCGCAGGAACCTGTCAGTTCAGTCAGTTTTATATCGCTCATCGGTGATACTCCTTATCATTGGATGAAAGTTTTTTAGCTACTAACTTAATATATTATCTGTTTTCCATGTTTTGTCAAGGACAAACGCAGGTAAAAGCCCGGCTTTTTGGAAATGGATAAAAAGAAACTATTTAACCATAAGTTATCACGATTACATTTAGGAGGTAAAAAATGATTGATTTGACCAAGGAAAATTTCGAGGAAGAGGTTTTAAAGGCCCGGGGCTATGTGCTGGTGGACTTCTACGGGGACGGCTGTGTTCCCTGTGCGGCTCTGATGCCGCATATCCACAAGTTCGAGGAGGTGTACGGAACAACTGTAAAATTCTGTTCCCTGAACACCACCAAGGCCAGACGGCTTGCCATTGCCCAGAAGGTGCTGGGACTGCCTGTGATTGCTATTTACAAGGATGGGGAAATGATTGATTCCAGGGTAAAGGATGACGCCACCCCGGAGAGCTGCGAGGAAATGATCAGGAAATATGCCTGATGCCAGGGCACGGCCAATAGGCCGGATACAAATGATGCATAACCGCAGACGCGGCTGATGTATAAAAACAGCGCTTTTAAGCGCAATAAAGAAAAGGAGGAACAATGTATGGCTATACTGAAAGACAAGTATGCTATCATCATCGGTGACCGCGACGGCGTACCCGGACCAGCCATTGAAGAGTGTGCCAAGACAGCAGGCGCAAAGATAGCCTACTCTTCACAGAGTGCTTTGTCTGAACGTCCGCAGGTGCCATGGATCTGGAAACCAGAAGAGGGTTTAAACATAAGTGAGGAGCACGGCCCGGAGAACGTAGTAGTTCTTCTGGGAGCTGCTGAAGCAGAGGCCGCAGGCCTTGCAGCAGAAACCGTTACAGCCGGCGATCCAACTTATGCAGGTCCTTTGGCAGGAGTCCAGTTGGGACTAAGTGTATATCATATCTGCGAGGATGAAGTGAAAGCTGAGACAGACCCAGCTGTTTATGAGGAACAGGTGGGAATGATGGAGATGGTCATGGATGTTCCGGCCATCCACGAGGAGATGGAAGATATCCGTAAGGAGTACTGCAGGTACTAGATTTGGAAAGAGCTGACAGTCTGTGAGGGCTGCCAGCTCTTTTTGTTTGCGCGCCATGGGCGCGCTCTAACGGGTGAAAGTCCCGAACACGCCTAGGCAACGAGGAAGTGTATAGCTGAACAGCAAGGGTGTCCATCGTGAGGTGGAATCGGAAGGAAGCTGTAGGC
>ENA-OQIC01000582-OQIC01000582.1-human-gut-metagenome-genome-assembly--contig:-NODE-582-length-15653-cov-1.284877_pt1 | contig 15653 bp, 18 predicted proteins | sample MGYA00242572_ERZ504736 | MGnify/ENA primary metagenome ERZ504736 (study PRJEB26092, sample SAMD00036201) | human gut metagenome | host: Homo sapiens | study: EMG produced TPA metagenomics assembly of... | reverse complement strand
GCGAAAACATTAAGGAACAGTTGCGGACGAGGAAGTATAAGCCGAAGCCAGTCCGCAGGGTGGAGATACCCAAACCCGATGGTGGTACAAGAAATCTTGGGAGTGCCAACAGCAGTAGACCGCTTTGTACAGCAGGCGGTGGCACAGGTGCTTACCCCGATATTTGAGGAGCAGTTTCACGACCACAGCTATGGATTCAGACCCAAGCGGTGTGCACAGCAGGCAGTCCTTAAAGCATTGGAAATGATGAATGACGGACACAACTGGATAGTGGATATCGACCTAGCGAAATTCTTTGACACAGTAGACCATGACAAGCTGATGACGATTTTCGGACGGACAATAAAGGACGGAGATGTCATATCGGTGGTAAGAAAGATTCTGGTCAGCGGCGTAATGATTGGTGATGAGTATGAAGATACGGTAGTCGGCACACCGCAGGGTGGAAATATCTCGCCGCTGTTAGCAAATATCATGTTAAATGAGCTGGACAAAGAACTGGAAGTAAGGAGGCTGGATTTCGTCCGGTATGCAGATGACCTTATTATAATGGTCGGGAGCAGACAGGCGGCAGAGCGGGTAATGAAGAGCGTGGCTCGGTTTATAGAGGAAAAGCTTGGACTGAAAGTGAACGCGGAAAAGAGCAGGGTTGATAAACCAAAGGGCATTAAGTATCTGGGGTTTGGATTTTACTATGACTCATTTGCCAAAGGGTACAAAGCCAGACCACACCCGAAAGCGGCAGCAAAGTTCAAGGCGCAGATGAAGAAATATACAAGCAGGAGCTGGGGAGTGGGCAATGGTTATAAAATTGGGAAACTCAACCGGCTTATCCGAGGGTGGATAAATTATTTCAAAATCGGAAGCATGAAAAGGCTGTGCGCAAAAATGGACGGACAGATTCGGTATCGACTGCGCATGTGCATATGGAAACACTGGAAAACGCCAAAGAACAGGGAAAAGAATCTTATCAAACTTGGTCTGCCGCCAAATGCGGCACATGGCATTTCATATGCCAAAGGATATGCCAGAGTGTGCAGAAGCTGGAATCTCCACATTTGTATCAGTAAAGAGAGACTAGCTAAGTTTGGTCTTGTATCCATGGAAGACTACTACGCCGAAAAGGTGTTACATGTTAAGTTGATTGAACCGCCGTATACCGAACGGTACGTACGGTGGTGTGAGAGGTCGGAAGGCGAAATAATCGCCTTCCTCCTACTCGATTTATATATGCAATAGCACCAAAACTTTTATTATTATGTATATATCGAAAATCCTATAAAAATTTTGATTTGTGCATGGCTTTTTGCACTTATATCAAGTATAATCAGGATAACGAAAGATATATGCACAGAAAAGAGGGATTGTATGCAGTTAAACAACTATTTAGAATATCTTGAAAAACAGTAATGGCTTATTCAGATAAAGTAAAACGCCATTTAGTAAAACAATTCATTCAGCACGGAATTGCGACTAAACAAACAGATACTTCGGGACAGTTATACATAGAGGGGCTAGAAACTGTAGATATTTCAGAAAAAACATTATCCGAACAGCTTGTAACCTGCATTCACCAAAGCAAAAGAGCTGGATATGCTTTAGAAAAATGGGAGTTTTTAAAAGATTATAAGTATTCCGTTATTTTACCTGCGACGATTTTTCATCAACGTTAAAAAAGCAAAGGAAATCATTCCTCTTGAAAACACTTATGAAAATGATTACTTATATACATCTTTCGTAAAACCTGTTGCATACTCTATGGATGGATACTATTTTTTGAAATTTAATTTGGCATATGCAGCTATTCATCCTCTCACACAGGAAGAATTTTTAACTAAATATCCCTTTTTAGTTGTATTTCATGAAAAGGAGAATTGATAGAATTTCGTTTTGATGTTTTAAAAAGGGTCTTTTTATCCGACAAAAAAGAACCGACTATATATTCCAACTTAATTGCGGAAATGTCTGATTATTTTAAAGAACATTTTGAGTGCGATTTGATTCCGCTAAATTTAGACTTTATGGTTAATGTATGCAAAACGTGATGAAAATGTAAAACTTATTGCTCAATCCATGAAATTACCTAATGGTGGAAACGCACAACTGGATGTCGGCAACAATCAAGAATATATATTACCATTTATCGGAGAACTACGCTCACTATTAAATGACAATCAGGCAGAATTAGAAAAAGTACCTGATTTCAGAGAAGCCTTAGAACAATTTATGTTTGAAATGGAAGAAATGTCCGATTATCCTTGGATTGAATTATTATGGGAAAATGAAATAAAAACACGAAGTAACCGTGTTAAGTTTGTCTTTAATTACATGAATAAATCTTATTGTTTAATACAATATTACTATAGTAATGTGCTAATTGGAATGGAGCGAATGAATTATGTTATCGAATACATTGTCAATCATAGAAATGACGATACAACACAAAATGAATAAAAATATAGATAGCATTGCCTTAACTAATTTTTTCAAGAATTATAGAAAAAATATGTGGATTTATCCTGGCGTTTTGAAAAGAAAATTTTCCTTATCTATTCCTGAAATCTATGATTTTTTATCTGAATTGGAAAAGCAAGGAATTTTGCAAAGTTATTATGAATTATATTGTAGTAATTGCCAAAAAATCTATGGGGACAGTACGTTTGTTTAATGAGTTACCAGAAACTTTTGAATGTGAACTCTGTCATAGCGAACTTTCCTCAATAGAAAATTCATTTTTAATATATATGGTGGTACGTGATGATTGATATTATGCCAGATGATAAAGAAATTTCTAAGGCATTAAATGTCCTTAATAGTATATCTGATACATTAAGATATGAAAAATTTGTGAAATTAGCGAAGCCCAAAAAATACTTATAAAGAGTTACTTGAAAAATTCAAACAGCTTCATGACATTTTCCTTACAGACAATACACCTAAAAATTTACATAACTTAAAGGGCGAAGCTTTAGAAAATTTAGTTTCGTATCTCTTAACTATCTCTGGAAATATTTTAATGTAGATAGAAACATACGAACTTCAACAAATGAAATAGACCAAATTGTTACTTTAACTCCTCAAGGAAGTTTGTTGACATATCATCTGATTGACCCAAAACTCGATACCTTTTAGGAGAATGTAAAAATTACGACAAAGCCGTTAGTGTTACATACATAGGAAATTTTGTAGTTTGCTTTTGACAACCAACATAAAAATAGGCATTTTATTTTCGTATTATGGTACTAGCGGAACCGGATGGAGTAATGGTGCTGGACTAATAAAAAAATTTTATCTCCATAAGGAGAAATTGGAAGATAAATATTGCATTATTGATTTCTCTATAAAAGAATTTGAAGCAATCCTTAACGGTAAAAACCTATTACAAATTATAGATGAACAGTTGAAAGCTTTACAATTTGACACAGATTATTCCCGTTATCTTTCAAAACATCCAGCAGAAGACTAAAAGTTAATAAGTATTTCCCTTATAGACGTTCAAAACTGAGCGTCTATTTTTTACCCCAAAACCAGAAAGGACGTGATACTACGAAGAAACCACCACCGCCGGAGCGTTCCCCTCCGGCTTCCAGACCACGAACCCAAAACCAACCATCAAACACAACATTCAGAAAGGACAGGTAAATCTATATGGAATTAAAATTCGTTATCCCCAACATGGAGAAGACATTCGGCAACTTGGAGTTTGCCGGAGAAAACAAAACAGAGCAGAGGAGAATAAACGGACGTATGGCGGTACTCTCTCGCAGCTTCAACCTTTATTCAGACGTACAGAGGCGGATGATATTGTGGTTATCCTCCTGCCGAAGCCGGAGAGAAACATTTTGACTTTGAGGAACGTGTGAAGCTCGTCAATCCCCGTATCACCGCAGAAGGCTATAAAATCGGCACAAGGGGCTTCACCAACTATATGTTACACGCTGACGATATGGTAAAAGTGTAAGGAAAGGAGGACATCAGACTATGAGATTAGCAAACGGAATCGTGATTGACAAGGAAGCAACATTCGGGGCATTGAAATTTTCTGCCCTCCGCCGTGAGGTTCACCTCCAGAATGAAGATGGTTCGGTATCAGAAGAAATCAAGGAACGTACCTATGACTTAAAATCCAGAGGACAGGGGCGTATGATTCAGGTTTCCATCCCTGCCAGCGTGCCGTTAAAGGAATTTGATTACAACGCAGAGGTGGAAATCATCCATCCTGTGGCAGACACCGTGGCAACGGCTACCTTTCAAGGGGCAGAAGTGGACTGGTACATCAAGGCAGATGATATTGTCCTGAAAAAAGGGGCTGCATGAATCCGCAGCTGCCGAAGAAAGACGCTCCCCCTGTAAAATAACAGGAACATAAAAGAAAGCGAAAGGAGGATTGTCCCATGAAGCAGCTTTTCCCCCGTGGAAAACGTATCCGTCCCACGGATAAAGACCTTGTGTTCCATACTGCCCTTGCCACCCTGTTCCCTGTCTTCCTGCTGGTTGTCCTGCTGTTTCATATCCGGCAAATTGCCGGAACCAACTGGCAGGAAGTGTCCCTTTCCCAGATAGCACAGGACATAAATATCCCTTACCTGTTATTCAGCATGGGCGTGGCAGCTGGTGTGTCTTACAGCAGTTCTTCTGTTCTGGCGATACCGCAGGGATGAAGTAAAGCAGCTCATCCACCGCCAAAAGCTGGCAAGGATGGTGTTGGAAAACAAGTGGTATGAATCGGAGCAGAGAAAGGAAGACGCTTTTTTCAAGGACTTGTCTTCCAGCCGTTCCAAAGAAACCATCACTTACTTTCCCAAAATCTATTACAGGATGAAACAGGGCTTGCTCCATATCCGTGTGGAAATCACCTTGGGGAAATATCAGGAACAGCTCTTAAACTTGGAGAAAAAGCTGGAAAGCGGCTTGTACTGTGAGCTGACGGATAAGGAATTAAAGGATTCCTATGTGGAGTACACCCTGCTCTATGATACCATTGCCAGCCGTATCTCCATTGAGGACGTACAGGCAAAGGACGGCAGGCTCCGGCTCATGGAAAATGTCTGGTGGGAGTATGACAAGCTCCCCCATATGCTCATTGCCGGAGGAACCGGCGGCGGAAAGACCTACTTCATCCTGACCTTATTGAAGCCCTGCTCCGCACCAACGCCGTCCTGTCCGTGTTAGACCCAAAAAACGCCGACCTTGCGGACTTACAGGCAGTTATGCCGGATGTGTACTACAAAAAGGAAGATATGCTCGCCTGCATTGACCGTTTCTACGAAGAATGATGAAACGCAGCGAAGACATGAAGCTCATGGACAATTACCGGACAGGGGAAAACTACGCTTACCTTGGGCTTCCGGCAAATTTCCTTATCTTTGATGAATATGTGGCATTTATGGAAATGCTCGGCACAAAGGAAAACGCTGCTGTCCTAAATAAGTTAAAACAAATCGTTATGCTTGGGCGGCAGGCTGGATTTTTCCTGATTCTCGCCTGCCAGCGTCCGGACGCAAAGTATCTGGGGGACGGAATCCGTGACCAGTTCAATTTCCGTGTGGCTCTGGGGCGGATGTCGGAAATGGGCTATGGGATGATGTTCGGGGAAACCACAAAGGATTTCTTCCTAAAGCAGATAAAAGGGCGTGGCTATGTGGATGTGGGAACCAGCGTTATCTCGGAGTTTTACACGCCCCTTGTACCAAAAGGACACGATTTCCTCAAAGAAATAAAAAAACTGACAGACAGCAGGCAGGGAGTGCAGGCGGCGTGCGAAGCGAAAGCCGCAGAAACGGACTGACCTGCTGTGGCTGGTGTGCCGCAAGGCACGCCAGCATGAACCCCTCGTATCTAACAGAGGGGTACAAATCGACAGGCAACAACCAAACAACAGGCAGAATCCCACGGTACACAAGGGATTTTCCCATATCCGGCGTGTGTCAACAAGGCTCTGAAAGTTGACATACGCTTTTTTAGACAGGAGGGATTTTCACTGAATGAAGAAACATGGGTACGGGACATCAAAGAAAAACGGGAAAGTTACGGTATCTCACAACAGAAACTTGCCCTAGCTGCCGGAATCACCCGTCCGTACCTGAGCGACATTGAAACAGGCAAGGCTCACCCGTCTGAAGTATTACAGGAAGCCATCACGGAAGCTCTGGAACGCTTCAATCCCGACGCTCCCCTTGAAATGCTCTTTGACTATGTGCGGATTCGCTTCCCCACTACGGATGTGAAGCATATCGTGGAAGACGTACTGCGGCTAAAGCTGCCTTACTTATCCATGAAGACTACGGTTTCTACTCTTACACGGAGCATTACTATCTGGGTGATATTTCGTTCTGGTATCGCCGGAACTGGAAAAAGGGGTGCTGCTGGAACTGAAAGGGCGTGGCTGCCGCCAGTTTGAAAGCTATCTGCTGGCACAGGAACGGAGCTGGTATGAATTTTTCATGGATGCTCTCATGGAAGACGGCGTGATGAAGCGGCTTGACCTTGCCATCAATGACAAAACGGGAATCCTGAACATTCCCCATCTGACAGAGAAGTGCCGGAATGAGGAATGTATCTCGGTCTTCCGCAACTTCAAAAGCTACCGCAGCGGTGAACTGGTACGGCGTGAGGAAAAAGAATGTATGGGGAACACCCTGTATATCGGTTCCCTCCAAAGTGAGGTGTACTTCTGCATTTACGAAAAGGACTATGAGCAGTACAAGAAGCATGATATTCCCATTGCGGACGCAGAGGTAAAGAACCGCTTTGAAATCCGGCTGAAAAATGAGCGTGCCTTTTACGCCATCCGTGACCTGTTAGAACATGACAATCCAGAACGGACAGCCTTTCAAATCATCAACCGCTATGTCCGGTTCGTGGACAGGGACGATACGAAGCCCCGTTCTGACTGGCGTATCAGTGAGGAATGGGCGTGGTTTATAGGGGAACACAGGGGAAGCCTGAAACTGACAACCAAACCGGAACCCTATTCCTTTGAACGCACCCTGCACTGGCTCTCCCATCAGGTAGCCCCCACGTTAAAGCTGGCTCTCCGTCTGGATAAGATGAACCACACCCAGATTGTCCATGACATCATCACCCATGCAAAACTGACGGAAAAGCACGAAAAATCCTGAAGCAGCAAGCCGCCGCTGCAAAGGAGGTGGTGCTTTAACGGCGGCAATCTTGGAACCTAAGAACTCTTACAGGAAAGAAAGGAGCTTTTATGAATTTCGGACAGAATCTTTACAACTGGTTTTTATCCAACGCCCAGTCCCTTGTGCTGCTGGCAATCGTGGTGATTGGACTGTACCTCGGATTTAAGAGGGAATTTTCCAAACTTATCGGTTTTCTGGTGGTGTCCCTTATAGCGGTTGGTCTTGTCTTCAATGCGGATGGTGTAAAGGACATCTTACTGGAACTGTTCAATAAGATTATCGGTGCATAGAAAAAAACATATCACACTTCCGTTATGGAGCAAGCTCTGATTGCTTCATGGCGGAAGTCCACTAGGGGCTTGGGGAGCGTAACTCCCCAAAAACTTAACAGAGAAAGGACGTGATACAGATTGAGGAAATGAGAATCTACATCCTGAACACCACACGGTTTTACCATGAAGATTTTGAGGAATATCCTGGGGCATGGTTTTCCTGTCCTGTGGATTTTGAAGAAATCAGGGAACGTCTTGGTGTTCAGAGTGAGGAAGAAATCGAAATTGAAGACTATGAGCTGCCGTTTCCACTGGAGGGCAACACAAGGCTCTGGGAAATCAACGCCCTTTGCCGGATGATACAGGAAATGCAGGGAACGCCCCTCTATTATGAAATGGATGTGGTACAAAAGCGGTGGTTTCCCAGCTTTACGGAATTTATCGACCACAAAGACCAGATACGCTATTATCCGGTACAGGACGGGGAATCCCTCGCCCGTTATCTAGTACAGGAAGTACAGATATTTGGAGAAGTACATCCAGACCTGTTGAACCATATCGACTACGCTGCCATTGGTCGGGAACTGGAAACCAGCGAAAACTACCTGTTTACGGACAATGGTATCTTTTATTACCGCTAAAAGGAGGTGGAGGAACTTGGAAGAAATGCGGATTTACATTGCCAACTTAGGAAAATACAATGAGGGAGAACTGGTGGGGGCATGGTTCACGCCGCCAGTGGATTTTGAGGAGGTCAAAGAGCGTATCGGCTTGAGTGATGAATATGAGGAATACGCCATCCATGATTATGAGCTGCCCTTTGAAATTGACGAATACACTCCCATTGAGGAAATCAACCGTCTGTGTGAAATGGTGGAGGACTTACCGGAACATATTCAGGAGGAACTTTCAGAGCTGCAATCCTATTTTGGCAGTATCGAAGAACTCTGTGAGCATGAGGACGATATTATCTGCCATTCCGGCTGTGATGATATGGCGGATGTGGCTCGCTACTATCTGGAAGAAAGCGGACAGCTTGGGGAACTTCCGGCACACTTACAAAACTATATCGACTATGAAGCCTATGGGCGTGACATGGAATTGGATGGAACTTTTATCGTCACGAACCACGGCGTATATGAAATCTTACGTTAGACCCGTCTGTATCTCTTTCAGGAAATACAGGCGGCTTTTTGATTCAGGGGCGGCTCTTTTGCTGCCCCATCTTTTAGAAAGGACAGACAACATGAAGAAAATACGAAGCTATACCAGTATCTGGTCGGTGGAAAAGGTACTCTATTCCATCAATGATTTTAAGCTGCCATTCCCCGTCACATTTACGCAGATGGCGTGGTTCGTGGTATCGGTGTTTGCAGTGATACTCTTAGGGAACCTCCCTCCCTTTCGTTCATTGACGGGGCATTTTTGAAATACTTCGGCGTACCCTTTGCCCTCACTTGGTTCATGTGCCAGAAGACCTTTGACGGGAAAAGCCTTACGGCTTCCTGAAATCCGTACTGGCATATCTGGTACGCCCGAAACTGACCTATGCAGGAAAGCCCGTGAAGCTGGAAAAGGAATATCCGGCACAGCCCATCACGGCAGTAAGGAGTGATATTTATGGCATATCCGATTAAGTATATCGAAAATAACCTTGTGTTCAACCATGACGGGGAGTGTTTCGCTTACTATGAGCTGCTTCCCTACAACTATTCCTTTTTTAAGCCCCGAACAGAAATATCAGGTACACGATTCCTTCCGGCAGCTTATCGCCAGAACAGGGACGGGAAGATTCACGCCCTGCAAATCAGCACGGAATCCAGCATACGGGCAGCACAGGAACGCTCCAAACAGGAAGTGACAGGTAAGCTAAAGGACGTTGCCTGTGCAAAGATTGACGCACAGACCGAAGCCTGATTTCCATGATAGGGGAAAATCAGGTGGACTACCGCTTTTTTATCGGCTTCAAGCTGCTTGTCAATGAGCAGGAAGTCACCATGAAGCAGTTTCGCAGGGAAGCAAAGACCGCCGTTTCCGATTTCCTCCACGAAGTCAACCACAAGCTCATGGGGGATTTTGTTTCCATGAGCAATGAGGAAATCTGGCGGTTTCAGAAGATGGAAAAACTGCTGGAAAATAAAATCTCACGCCGCTTTAAAGTCCGGCGGCTTAACAAGGACGATTTTGGCTATCTGATTGAGCATTTATACGGGCAGACCGGAACCGCCTACGAAGATTATGAGTATTACCTGCCGAAGAAGCGGTTTCAGGAGGAAACGCTGGTGAAATACTATGACCTCATCAAACCCACCCGTTGTCTGATAGAGGAAAACCAGCGGTATCTGAAAATCGAACAGGAAGACGGGACAGTATATGCCGCCTACTTTACCATCAACAGCATTGTGGGGGAACTGGACTTTCCATCCTCGGAAATCTTTTACTATCAACAGCAGCAATTTACTTTTCCCATTGATACCTCTATGAATGTAGAGATTGTGACAAACCGGAAAGCCCTCTCCACGGTACGGAACAAGAAAAAAGAGTTGAAAGATTTGGACAACCACGCATGGCAGAATGACAGTGAAACCAGCACAAATGTGGTGGACGCTTTAGACAGCGTAAATGAGCTGGAATCCACCTTAGACCAGAGCAAGGAATCCATGTACAAGCTGTCCTATGTGGTGCGTGTGACGGCTCCCGACTTGGAAGAACTGAAACGCCGCTGCAATGAGGTGAAAGATTTTTATGACGATTTGAATGTGAAGCTGGTTCGCCCCTTTGGGGATATGCTGGGGCTGCATGGGGAATTTCTCCCTGCCAGCAAACGGTATCTGAACGATTACATCCAGTATGTCACCAGCGATTTCCTTGCTGGTCTTGGCTTCGGGGCAACCCAGATGTTGGGGGAACCGGAGGGTATTTATATCGGGTACAGCTTGATACAGGAAGAAACGTGTACTTAAAGCCTGCCCTTGCCAGTCAAGGGGTAAAAGGCTCCGTCACTAACGCCCTTGCTGCCGCTTTTGTCGGCTCCCTCGGCGGTGGAAAATCATTCAGCAACAACATGATTGTCTATTATTCCGTATTATTTGGGGCACAGGCTCTCATTGTTGACCCGAAAGCGGAACGGGGACGCTGGAAAGAAACCCTGCCGGAAATCGCCCATGAAATCAATATCGTAAACCTAACCTCGGAGGAACAGAACAGGGGCTTACTCGACCCGTATGTGATTATGGAGAACCCAAAGGATTCTGAATCACTGGCAATCGACATCCTAACCTTTTTAACGGGCATTTCCAGCCGTGACGGGGAGAAGTTCCCTGTTCTTCGGAAAGCCATCCGTGCGGTGACAAACAGTGATGAACGGGGGCTTTTCAAGGTGATTGAGGAACTACGGGCGGAGGGAACCACCATCAGCACCAGCATAGCCGACCATATCGAATCCTTTACGGACTATGACTTTGCACACCTGCTCTTTTCGGATGGGGATGTCACACAGTCCATCAGCTTGAAAAGCAGCTCAACATCATTCAGGTGGCGGATTTGGTGCTGCCGGATAAGGAAACCTCGTTTGAAGAATACACCACAATGGAGCTGCTTTCCGTGGCAATGCTCATTGTAATCAGCACCTTTGCCCTCGACTTCATCCATACCAACCGCAGCGTGTTTAAGATTGTGGATTTGGATGAAGCATGGAGCTTCTTACAGGTGGCACAGGGCAAGACCCTCTCCATGAAGCTGGTCCGTGCCGGACGTGCCATGAACGCAGGCGTTTACTTTGTGACCCAGAACACGGACGATTTGCTGGATGAAAAACTGAAAAACAATCTGGGCTTGAAGTTTGCGTTCCGCTCCACAGACATCAACGAAATCAAGAAGACCCTCGCCTTTTTCGGGGTGGATTCCGAAGATGAAATAACCAGAAGCGGCTCCGTGACTTAGAAACGGACAGTGCCTTATCAGCGATTTGTACGGGCGTGTGGGCGTGATACAGTTCCATCCTATCTTTGAAGACCTGTTCCACGCCTTTGATACCAGACCGCCCGTAAGAAAAGAGGTGGAATGATGGTGATACATAGAACTTCCAACCGACCGCAATTCCCAGTTCCCTATCACGCAAAAAAGGGCTTGTCTTGGAAAATGGCAGGAAAAGTGATTGGCAGGGTGCTTCTGGCACTCCTGCTCATCCTCCTGCTGCTGGCAGTCTTCGGCACAGCCGCCCACGCTGCCGGACTGGTGGATGATACGGTGGACGCTGCCAACGAATACAGCAAATATCCTCTGGACAACTACCAGCTTGATTTTTATGTGGACAGCGGATGGGACTGGCTCCCGTGGAACTGGCTGGACGGTATCGGAAAACAGGTAATGTACGGGCTGTATGCCATCACAAATTTTATCTGGACCATCAGCCTGTACCTTTCCAACGCCACAGGTATCTGATTCAGGAAGCCTACTCGCTGGACTTCATTTCCTCCACGGCGGATTCCATCGGGAAAAATATGCAGACCCTTGCAGGCGTTACCACAGGCGGCTTGTCCTCGGAGGGATTTTATATCGGGTTCCTGCTGATTCTCATTCTGGTGGTGGGGATTTACGTTGCCTACACAGGGCTTATCAAACGGGAAACCACAAAAGCCATCCATGCCGTTGTCAATTTTGTGGTGGTGTTCGTGCTGTCCGCTGCCTTTATCGCCTACGCTCCTGATTATATCGGGAAAATCAATGAATTTTCCGCAGACATCAGCAATGCCAGCCTGACCCTTGGCACAAAGATTGTGCTGCCCAACTCGGAAAGTCAGGGAAAAGATAGTGTGGATTTGATACGGGACAGCCTGTTTTCCATTCAGGTCAAGCAGCCGTGGCTCCTGCTGCAATATGGCAACTCGGATGTGGAAAGCATTGGAACAGACCGTGTGGAAAGCCTGCTTTCAACCAGTCCAGACGAAAACAACGGGCAGGACAGGGAAGAAATCGTAGTGGAGGAAATCGAAGACAGGGAAAACACCAACCTTACCATTACAAAGACCATCAACCGATTGGGAACCGTCTTCTTCCTGTTCATGTTCAATATCGGTATCTCTGTTTTTGTATTCCTGCTCACGGGGATAATGATTTTCTCACAGGTGCTTTTTATCATCTACGCCATGTTCCTGCCTGTGAGCTTCCTCCTTAGCATGGTTCCCTCTTTTGAGGGGATGTCAAAACGTGCCATCACGAAACTGTTCAACACCATCCTTACCAGAGCCGGAATCACCCTGATTATCACGGTAGCGTTCAGTATTTCCACCATGCTCTACAACCTGTCTGGGGAATATCCGTTCTTCCTGACGGCGTTCTTGCAGATAGTGACCTTTGCCGGAATTTATTTCAAGCTGGGGGATTTGATGGGGATGTTCTCCTTACAGAGTGGCGATTCCCAAAGCATGGGAAGCCGTATCATGCGAAGACCCCGTATGCTCATGCACGCCCATATGCACCGTTTACAGCATAAGTTAGGACGTTCTGTGACAGCTCTTGGGGCTGGAACAGCTGCATACCACGCAGGGAAACAGGCTGGCTCAGACCAGAAAAATGCTTCCAACTCCGGTTCCTCCAAACGGACACAGGCAGACCACAGCAGACCAGACGGACAGACAGCACCGGAAAAGGAATCTGCATGGAAACGGGCTGGCTCTGCGGTGGGTGCAGTGGCAGATACCAAAGATAAGATAGCCGATACTGCCGGACAGCTTCGGGAGCAGGCAAAAGATTTGCCTGTCAATGCAAAGTACGCCCTTTACCACGGGAAAACACAGGTATCAGAGGGAGTACAGGATTTTACTTCCAGCGTGACCCAGACCCGAACTGCCAGAGCCGAACAGCGGAACGCACAGGCAGAAAGCCGCAGACAGACCATTGCAGAACGCAGGGCGGAACTGGAACAGGCAAAACAGACGCAAAAGACAGCTTCCGAAGCATCCAAAGGGGTGGCTCCCGTCCATGAACGCCCTGCCACTGCAAAGACAAAGCAGCCAGCTTCCCCAGCTATTAGGGAACGGGGGCAGGTTTCTTATGGGGGAACTGTAGCGGAACGGACTTCGGTTCCGGTGGTAAAAGCGGCTTCCATCCACCACGAACAGATACCGCCTGTAAGGACAGAACGCCAGATAGTCCCTCCGGCTTCCCCAGACAAACCAGATGAAAGACAAAAGATAGCTCCTGCTATTACACCTGCTGCTCCCCGTCCGGCAAGACCTGTCCAGAATGATACGGCTCCTGTGATACCGGAAAGAAAACGGGCTGCCCCTGTGGTAAAAGAATCGAACTTTACCATCCGGCGTACCACCACCAGAAAGGAGTGGACAAAACGGTAACAGCGGCTGCCAAACAGAAGAAAGGGGAGAAACCATGAAGTTAAGACACCTTTTCTTTGCCTGTTCCGGCGTGTTCGTGATGATGTTCTCCCTGCTCCTTTTGGTGGTGATTGTCTTCTCGGATGAGGAAGACGGCGGAAGCGGCGGAAACCTTATCTATGGGGGCGTGAGCGTATCACAGGAAGTCCTCGCCCATAAACCTATGCTGGAAAAGTATGCAAGGGAATATGGCATAGAGGAATACTTAAATGTGCTGCTCGCCATCATTCAGGTGGAATCCGGCGGCACGCTGGAAGACGTTATGCAGTCCTCGGAATCTCTGGGGCTTCCCCCGAACTCCCTTAGTACAGAGGAATCCATCAAACAGGGCTGCAAGTATTTCTCGGAACTGCTCGCAGCGGCAGAAACAAAGGGCTGTGACTTAAACAGCGTGATTCAATCCTATAATTACGGCGGCGGTTTCCTAGACTATGTGGCAGGACACGGAAAAAAATACACCTTTGAACTGGCAGAGAGCTTCGCAAGGGACAAATCCGGCGGAAAGAAAGTCACCTACACCAACCTGTTGCCGTAGAAAAAAACGGGGGCTGGCGGTATTCCTACGGAAATATGTTTTACGTCCTTTTAGTATCGCAATACCTGACCGTGGCACAGTTTGATGATGAAACGGTGCAGGCTATCATGGAGGAAGCCTTAAAATATGAGGCTGGACGTATGTGTACGGGGGCGATTCCCCCTCCACTTCCTTTGACTGTTCGGGACTGGTGCAGTGGTGCTATGGCAAGGCAGGAATCGCCCTGCCACGGACAGCACAGGAACAGTACAATGTAACACAGCACATCCCTCTGTCCGAAGCAAAAGCAGGGGATTTGGTCTTTTTCCACTCCACCTATAACGCCGGAACCTATATCACCCATGTGGGGCTATATGTGGGAAATAACCGGATGTACCATGCCGGAAATCCCATTGGTTATGCAGACCTGACAGGCTCCTACTGGCAACAGCACCTTGCCGGAGCCGGACGAATCAAACAATAGAAAGGATGAACCGATATGATTCAGATTAGAAAAGAGGAAAACCAGAAAAAGCAGAAAGAAAAGAAACTGAAAGTCTACAAAGTCAATACCCACAAAAAAACTGTGATTGCCCTGTGGGTGCTGCTGGCAGTGAGCTTCCTGTTTGCCGTCTATAAAAATTCACGGCGATAGACATTCATACTGTCCATGAAACCAAAGTGATTGAGGAACAAATCCTCGACACCCACAAGATAGAAAACTTTGTGGAGAATTTCGCAGAAGTCTACTATTCATGGGAACAGTCCGCCGCTTCCATTGATAACCGGACAAACGCTTTAAAAGGGTATCTCACCGGAGAGCTGCAAGCCCTGAATGTAGATACCGTCCGAAAAGACATCCCCGTATCGTCTGCCCTGACTAATTTTCAGATATGGGAAATCACAGAAGAAAAGGAACAGCATTATCAAGTGACCTATACAGTGGAACAGCGTATCACAGAGGGAGAATCCAGTAAAACCGTCCGTTCGGCCTATCAGGTGACGGTCTATGTGGACGGCTCTGGAAACCTGACGATTATCCAGAACCCAACCATTACCAGCGTTCCCGTAAAATCCGGCTATACGCCAAAAGCGGTACAAAGTGACGGTACGGTGGATTCCATCACTACAGAGGAAATCAACGAATTTCTCACTACCTTTTTCAAGCTGTACCCTACGGCAACCGCAAAGGAGCTGACCTATTATGTGAATGAGGGCGTATTAAAACCTGTGGGAAAAGAGTATATTTTCTCGGAACTAGTGAATCCGGTTTACAACCGAAAAGGGAATCAGGTGACAGCTTCTCTTGCGGTGAAATATCTGGATAATC
>ENA-OQIC01000581-OQIC01000581.1-human-gut-metagenome-genome-assembly--contig:-NODE-581-length-15657-cov-2.488088_pt1 | contig 15657 bp, 15 predicted proteins | sample MGYA00242572_ERZ504736 | MGnify/ENA primary metagenome ERZ504736 (study PRJEB26092, sample SAMD00036201) | human gut metagenome | host: Homo sapiens | study: EMG produced TPA metagenomics assembly of... | reverse complement strand
CGGACGTCTGGTTATTAAAGATATCGTAATTCTGGCGAGCGCCGTTACCCTACTCTCCGACTCCTCACAGCGTGTACTGAATTCATTGAAGAAAGCCGACTGGGAAAAGCGAAACAAATAAGGGTTGCGGAATGTTATAAACTTACATAAAGATACATCCTAAAAGTAATAAGAATTATGAAACAATATGATGCCATTATTATCGGTTTCGGCAAAGGAGGCAAAACACTGACTGCCGAATTAGCCAAACGCGGCTGGAAGGTCGCACTGATTGAACGTTCCGCCATGATGTATGGAGGTACCTGTCCCAATATAGCTTGCGTGCCCACCAAGCGGCTTATCCACGAAGCCGAAAAGGTGAGTTGGCTCTATCCTACCGATTACGAGAAGCAGGCTGAGGCTTACAAAGCTGCCATAGCACGCAAGAACGAGATGACAGCAGCTTCAAGGGCCAATATGTTCAATAAACTGAGCAGCCTTCCCAACGTGACCATCTATACCGGAATGGCATCGTTCGTTTCAAAGGATGTAGTGAAAGTAACCCTCCCGACGAAGTGATCGAACTTCAGGGAAAGAAGATTTTCATTAATACCGGTTCTACCAGCATTATACCGGCCATTGACGGGCTGAAAGACAGCAAGCGGTATATACCAGCACCTCACTGATGGAACTGGACGTATTGCCACGCCATCTGATCATTGTGGGCGGCGGTACATCGGCCTGGAGTTTGCCTCGATGTACGCAAGCTTCGGCAGTAAAGTGACCGTACTCGAAGGAGGCAATAAGTTTATTGCCCGCGAAGACCGTGATATAGCGGATGCCGTTAAGGAGACACTCGAAAAGAAAGGGATAGAAATCCGCCTCAATGCCCGTGCCCAATCCATACAAGACACAGCCGACGGCGTGACGCTGACTTACACGGATACAGCCGACGGAAACCCCGTCACTATAGAAGCGACGCCATCCTGGTAGCCACAGGACGCAAACCGATGACCGAAGGTCTGAATCTTCAGGCGGCCGGAGTCGAAGTAGACAGTCACGGAGCTATCGTCGTAAACGGTTATCTGCATACCACTGCCCCGAACATCTGGCAATGGGTGATGTAAAAGGCGGATTGCAGTTTACTTATATTTCGCTGGATGATTACCGGATTATCCGGGATGACCTTTTCGGCAACAAAGAACGCACGGCCGACGACCGCAATCCGGTGGCATACTCGGTATTTATAGACCCGCCTCTCTCACACGTCGGACTGACTGAGGAAGAAGCCATCAAACGGGATATTCCTTCAAGGTGTCACGCCTTCCGGCCTCCGCACTGCCGCGTGCACGCACGCTGCAACAGACTGATGGCATACTGAAAGCCATCGTCGACAGCCATTCGGGACGTATTATGGGTTGTACACTGTTCTGTGCCGAATCTTCCGAAGTCATCAATGTGGTAAACATGGCAATGAAGACAGGACAGCATTATACTTTCCTTCGCGATTTCATCTTTACCCATCCGAGTATGGGTGAGGGACTGAACGATTTGTTTTCAATAGATTAGTTTAAAACCTCTGTTTTACACGATTCAGGACAACCTTTTCATTTGGAGAGGGGAGAAATATCCGATTTCTTCTCTCTCTTTTTTGCAGTTACCGGAATATCCTCTATCTTTGCGACCTAATTTCATACTTATACCCATGAGAATATCTAAGTAAGACAACACTTCCGGTAAATATCACTTTTCTCAATATGCTTCTTTTCATTCACTGTTAAGCATCACGAATCCGTGTTGTTCAGCCTCTATTGTGTTTTGTCTGTCCCCCTCCCCTGCTTCCCCACAAAATCAACAGCAAGTATTTACTTTCAAAACAATAGACCGTTATGTGTATTCAAGTACAACAAATCACCTATATCCATCCAGACAAAGAAGTTCTCTTCCGGAATCTCAGTTTCACCGTCGGTAAAGGCCGGCAATTGGCCCTGATCGGCAACAATGGGTGCGGCAAATCGACATTGCTGCAAATCATGGCCGGAAAATTACAACCGTCTTCGGGGAACGTGCTCCGCCCCGACGACCTCTATTATGTGCCTCAACACTTCGGGCAATATGATGAAATGAGCATTGCCCAAGCCCTCGGGATAGACCGGAAGCAGAAAGCACTTCATGAAATTTTGAACGGAAATGCCTCCATCGATCATTTCAACATCCTCGATGACGACTGGAACATCGAAGAAAAAGCCTTAGCCGCCCTCAACGGCTGGGGACTCGGAAACAGATCCCTTTCCGAATCCATGCACACACTGAGCGGTGGAGAAAAGACGCGGGTCTTCCTGGCTGGCCTGGAACTGCAAGAGCCTTCCGCCGTATTGATGGACGAACCGACCAATCACCTTGACAACCAAGGACGCAACCGACTGTACGAATGGGTAAAGAAATGCCGTTCCACCCTGATCGTTGTCAGTCACGACCGCACTCTGCTCAACAGGTTTCCCGAAACCTGCGAACTGAGCCGGAACGCACTTGTGTGTTACGGAGGCAATTACGAATTCTACAAGCAGCAGAAAGAACTGCAACAGAACGCCCTGCAACAACAACTGGACGAGAAAGAAAAAGAACTCCGCCAAATACGAAAACTGGCACGCGAAGTAGCCGAACGAAAAGAAAAGCAGAATATACGGAGCGAAAAATCAGTGCCTAAAAAAGGCATCTCCCGCATGGCGGTTCACACCCTGAAGGACCGGGCAGAAAAAAGTACCACCAAACTGGCGGACATCCATCAGAATAAGTCAGAGAAACTGACCAGCGAACGTAGCCTGATACGCAACAGGCTGGCCGAAAACGCTTTGCTTAAAACCGACTTCCATGCTTCCGCCTTACATACGGGAAAAACATTGCTGGCTGCCCATGAAATAAACTTTTCTTATGGAAATTCGCCTTTATGGGAGGTTCCACTCTGCTTTCAACTGAAGAGTGGCGACCGGATACGAATCGAAGGAGACAATGGAAGCGGCAAAACGACTTTATTGAAATTGGTTACGGGTGACCTATTGCCAACATCGGGTACACTGGAACGCGCCGGGTTCAGTTATGTCTATCTGAATCAGGAATATTCCATCATCTGCAACCAGCTGACGGTGCTTCAACAAGCAGAATCATTCAATGTACGTGCCCTGCCGGAGCACGAAATAAAAATCAGGTTGAATCGTTTTCTCTTCCCGGCAACGAGCTGGGATCAACCTTGCATCCAACTCAGTGGAGGCGAAAAAATGCGACTCGCTTTCTGCTGCCTGATGATTAGTAACAACACGCCCGACCTCTTTATCCTGGACGAGCCTACCAACAATCTGGATATACAAAGTATCGAAATCATCACAGCTACCGTTCGGAACTATACGGGCAGTGTACTGCTTGTATCACATGATGAATATTTTGTAAAGGAAACCGGCATCAGAAAGAGTATCTTTTTATAATTTTGCACCAATTAAAAAGAATAATCCCAAAATGATAAATACAGAAACCAACTACCGGTGGTTCATCTTTTACCAAGATCAGTTACTGTTGGAAAAGAACGACAATGCTTTTTCCATCCCCACGGGCAAGAATGCCCCTGTCACCATTCCGGAAGGAATAACCGTACACACCATCACCACGGCAACGGGCATGGTATGCAAAGCTTTCTACACAGACTCTCCGATAGCCGAAACTCCGGAATACGTGCAGATAGGATTGCGCGCTTCTTATGATTACTTGTCTCCGGAACACTATCAGGCCGCAGGCAAGGTTCACGAAATTCTCTACTGGGACCGCAGCAACCGTTTCTGCCCCACTTGTGGAACTCCGCTGGTACAGAAAGAACCCATTATGAAGAAATGCCCGAATTGTGGCAGAGAAATCTATCCGGTCATCTCAACAGCCATCCTGGTATTGGTGCGCAAAGAAGACTCCCTGTTATTGGTACATGCCCGCAACTTTAAAGGTACTTTCAATAGCCTGGTAGCCGGATTCCTCGAAACAGGCGAGACATTGGAAGAGTGTGTGGCAAGGGAAGTAAAAGAAGAAACCGGGCTCGATGTGAAAAACATCCGTTATTTCGGCAGTCAGCCCTGGCCTTATCCGAGCGGACTGATGGTGGGATTTATCGCCGACTACGCCGGTGGTGACATCCACCTGCAAGATGACGAGCTCAGCTCCGGGAACTTCTATACCAGGGATCACTTGCCGGAACTTCCCCGCAAACTCAGTCTGGCACGTAAGATGATCGACTGGTGGATCGCACAACAGTAAAAACAGAACAAGCTACGGAAGGTACACCTACCACAAACGAACAACCAGGGACGAATCGAAAAGAAACCCGTCCTCAGGATCATAAACCTGTGTACCTGTCCGTAGCTTGTATTTGATTACAAAACTTCTATTCGAAGATTGTCAACTCTTCCAGACCTAGCTTCTCTTCCCAGTCACTGATAGTCATCTGGCAAAGATCGGCCGGTTTCATATCGGCAGGAATAGCATTTTGCGCCATATAAACGGCAGGAGTGCACGACAGGCACAACCTACCTGACCGGGTTCTACAAATGTATATTTATAACCGATGTAAATACGGTCGTAGATCACATCCTGATCTTCACCGCAAAGGGCAATACTGTTGGTCGCTTTGCGAAGTATACCTTCCAGAAAACCGATGGCTTCACCTTCTGTTGTCGAATCGTCTCCATAAGTACCTGCATCCTTTACAAACAGGCAAGCTCCTTTACTACGGTCTTTCAGAATGGCCAGGCCGATTACAGACCATACCCATACAGGACCGCATGCCACAACTTTTCTGCTACCTCCCGGTACGTAAGCTCCCGGAAGCACAGGGAAACGGCGCTCCTTGGCACGGCCGAACAGACGTTCGGTTGCCTCCAGCAACGGACGGATATTATAAACAGGGATGTCCGCTCCTTCGGGTTGCGCCTGCATGTAGATAGGCATCTCTTTCCTTTTGGCAATGTCATCGTGCATCGCCAGGTCAAATCCCCAGATGGCTCCATTCTGTCCGCAAAAAGACGAGGCTTTCATCAGGTTGACTTGCCCGAGATACGCATCGTTCTTCTCACAACGATCCTTCGCTACAATCCTTTCGGTTATTGCATCGAGGTCTTTCACGTCGACTGTGCCGACTGACAATTTCATAGTCGAAATATATCCTTCACCACCCACAACGCCGGGATTTAAATATCCCATGCAAAATTCTTTACTTGGCCCTATAGCCTGACTAATCACATTAGAGGCATCATACCGGATGCCGGACACAAGATCTTTCATACGTTTTTAAGTTAGATGTTGCAGTAAGAACAATATATCCTCAAGAATGATTGACCCCTACTCCCTAAAGAAAGCAAAAGAAGACGAAGAAGATAAAATGTTAAAAGAGGTGAGGTTACCAATTGGGCAAGTGCAAACAGATATCCCATTAACCTGTCTGTTATTCAAAGAGTACGTTCCACGCAATGATCAGCTTAAAAACCGATAGTTTGTCCTATAGATAATATCACATTAAGATTGAAGCTGATTAAAAAGCAAACAAATCGGGACCATCCGGTTCAAATCGTTCTTTATCATTATGGATCAGGGAAAGGTAAAAAGGAGAAAATGCGCAAGTTGTATTTCTCAACCGACACGGAATTAAAAAGTTTCTGTGAAAGAACTTTTGCACAACTGCTTTCTCCTGCAACGATTTATTTCCGTATTGGACATTCAGCCCTGTTTAGGAAATAAATCGAAAGCAATGGAAAGACAGAATTAAATTTGCGGCATAAGTGCCTGTTAAATATTTAATGAACCAGGATAATTTCAATCTGTTTTACCGAAAATATAGACCTTACATTGATATGGGGCCAGTTTTACTATCAGTTCCTTTGAATCACTACCACTCTTTGTCAAATGGCTGTCCAAACAGTATATCTGCTCGAATGATAAATCGGCAATCGTATTTTCATTCAATATCACAGTTTGCGGAGAGCTTGTCCGGTTAAAGCAAGCCACAGCTTTACGTCCATCTGCCAACGGCTTTACCCAAATATCATAATGATCCGAACGAATGCTGCGTTCTGCCTGCCTACCTAACACATCCTGATTAATGGCTATTAAATCAGGATCCAACAAGATTTTTAATGTACTATCATTCATATTCCGTACATCGTTTCCGGAAAGTAAAGGAGAAGCCATCATACACCACAGGCTAAAATGGGATTTATATTGTTCCTGAGTACATCCTTCCGACTCATAACCAATACTCATACTCTTTCCATCTATTCCGACCACTAACATATCCGGATCATTCCAACCGGATGGACCGGCATATTCACTCAGAGGAGCATTGATTTCAAGGATATTCAATATACCATGTAATCCACCAACACGATTTCCATCTCGATACCAAATGTCACCGATATCTCCTGATACTCTCCATAAATGTCCACCCACTTGCTTCGCCCATTTCCAAGGTTCACGCTGTCCCCACTCACACACTGAATAGACAATCGAACGATTGGTAGCCGTAGTGCCTTCCCATTTTCGCATATCGCTCCATGCTTCTACCCTATCTACAGGAGCATTGCAATAGTCATATTTCAACAAGTCAACTCCCCAAGAGCAAAATCTTTTGCATCTGTTTCTTCATATCCGTAGCTACCGCAAACGCCGCCACAAGTTTTTTCGGCGGCATCCGAATAAATTCCCAATTTAAACCCACGCTCGTGCAGATAATCAGCTACATATTTTATCCCACGTGGAAACTTAGTTTTATCAATCTGCAGATGTCCGTCAGCCCCCCGTTCCGGCAACTGCCAAAAGTCATCTATATTGATATAGGAATATCCTAAATCACGCATTCCGTTCGTTATCATCGCATCCGCGGTTTGCAAGACCAATTCTTCAGTCAGATGCTGTCCGAAAGTATTCCAACTGTTCCAGCCCATTGGAGGAGTTAATAATAATTCATCACCAATGCGGATGACCAATTGTTTCACACTTACACCTAATGCATTCTCAGCCTTCAGGGTTACAGTATAATCTCCTTTGGAAGTCATGACTCCACTAATAATGCCAGTCTTGGAATCCAATTCCAGTCCTTCGGGGAGTTTTTCCGCACTCCACTGCATCGGTCGCTGACCGGAAGTCGGAATATAAAAGATAAATGGAGTTGAAGGATAATTACCTATGATATGAGGAGAATTGATACGTGGTTTCCCTTCAAATACTTTTAAAACAACATCTCCGGCAAAAACAGAAGGAATGACTGTCCATAAAGCTAAAGAGAGTAAAAATGCAATAAAATAGGGTTTGTTCATAGTTCTTCTTTTATTAATTTCACTAAATAATATAATAACAGATGAAGGAAAATATTCTCAAATATCTTCCTTCATCATTTCAATCAGTAATCCGAATAACCTCAATCGTTATTCTTATTTCACAAAATCCGTAATCTTTATTGTCCACTCTCTTTTCGTACCGTCGGCAGCAGTCACCTGATATTTAAACTCCTTAGCTGAAAAATCGCCAGGACTACCCAACTTAGGCGCTCCGTTTAAGGGCATAATTCTAGCAGCAGTAGAAAGATCTATATAAGCAATAAGATTACTTAATGATACATTTTGCCTGACAGCATCTGTAAAACTGCCACTGGCCGTTGGAACCGTCAGCTTACAGGTAATCAGATTGTCGTCTTTCGAAATTTGTTTTTCAATGTTGAGTGTTTTAACAGCCATCTGATCCTTAGCCTCATCCCACCAACGGTATTCAAAGTTCAAATTAGTAATTTCAGCCTCATTATAGGCCTCTAAATCATCCAATCCTGATTTCAGGCACGATGAAACGGTACCTATTAGAAATAGTAACAAAACAGTATTTATAAGTTTCTTCATATTCGTAATACTTTAATTATTAGACGTCCAGCATTTTTCTACTACCACCCCTCGTTCTGGTCCAGATTTGGATTCAGATCACGTTGTCCTTGAGGTACAGGGAACAAATAATGTTTCTTGGTAAAAGTACGCTCATTATCACTTTGGTAAATGGGTATCGGAATTATCTCAAAAGATTTTCCATCAGGAGCTATTTTCATGAACTTCTGTTCAACTGTCAGTTCCGGAACAACCTCCAGACCGTCGGCCTTACCCCAACGAAGTACACTCCAGTATCGGTCGCCTTCACTGACCAGTTCTATACGGCGTTCACGTTTATACTCTTTCCAGGTATCTTCCAGTGATAAGGATTTTGGCAATTCCGGCAAACCGCCATGAGTTACCCTCGTCCTATTGATATAGTCAATAGCCGTTTCCTTATCACCTTGGCGCAACTTTATTTCCGCATAATTCAGATAAGAGCGTCCCAAACGTAACAAAGTATAATGATAATCCGTTTTTTCCGAGTTCAGCAAACGTTTGGCTTCATAAACGCATTTCCGATAAACATATCCTGATACCGGCATTCCCCAGAATTCTGTCGTTTTAGAAGTATAATAAAGATTACCTCCCTCACGAAGCCACACCCTATTAGCGAAATAAGAACATCCGTCGTAAACGATAGAAGCTTTGAATCGTTTATCACGATTCTTGTAAATAGCATCTTCAACCGTCCCTCCGTCAACCAGGAATTTCTTATAATAAGAAGTCTGGTCCCACTCTTTGGCTTTTCCATCCTCATCAACTACAAGATAATCATTTACCAAATCAACAGAAGGAAATCTTTGCGGCCAACCTGCCATCTCCTCTACCAAGGGATACTTTGCCTGCACATTGGCAATCAATTTAGAGGGATCAATATTAGGTACCAATCTCTGCATCCACGTATCTGAAAAGTTCGTATTTTCAGCACTTCTCCATTGTGCCAGGATTATCTCGCTCGAAGCCAATGAATGATCGTAATCATTGAACATACCGGCGTAGTTACCATCCAGTGAGTATTTGTCCAGTGCAAACAGATCTTCACAGGCCTTTGCCGCTATCCGGTAATACTCCTCCTGTCCATTCTCAATATATGCAGCCCCATGCAAAGCTGCTTCTCCCAACAATGCGTAGGCAACACCGCGTGACAATGCACCGGACGGAGCATCTACAGGCAGATCAGGAGCAGCCTCCCTGAGGTCGTTCAGTATGAAATCATAAGTTTCTTTCACTGTAGCCGTACGAGGGAATTTCATATCCGCTTCCGGATCAATAAGTTCTTTTACTAACATTAGTTACCGAACAAGCGGGCACGCGTAAAATAAATCATAGCACGTATCGTCTTAGCCTGTGCTATAAAATTAGCCTTTTCCGCATTCGTAAAGGGTGCTTCCGGAACACGTGCCAACACCATATTGCAACGACGGATATCTTCATACTTATTCCATCCGGCATCATAATAACGGTCTATCAATTCTGCATTCACATCCCGCCCATCTTCCATGATAGCTTCATTATCCGTCCAATTGTCTTTCCAAACCATCATATTCGTAGCATTTGCCAACGCAGTATAAATGAATGCTTGTGTCAGGTCAGTACTTTTCCACACATCATTTTCCGAATATTTGTCAAGCGGTCCCTTGTCCAATATATCACTGCAGGAAAAGGCGACCAAGGCAAATAGTATAATTACAAATAAATTCTTTATCTTATTCATATGTATTCCTCCCTATTAAAAACCTATTGTTACACCAATTGAATAAACTCTTTGTACAGGATAGCCGTCGCCGCTGGTACTTGATGTTTCCGGATCGAAAAATTTGCTAACACCTGAAATAGTGAAAAGATTACTACCACTCAGATTCACACGACACGTCTGCAACCAGTCACATTTTTTCAGGTATTTATATTTAAAGTCATAGCTCAACTGCAAATCCTTCAGACGAAGATATGATGCATTCCGCATCCAGAAAGTCGATCCTGCCTTATTATTATTTCCGTTTACACCGGAACTGATCGAAATTCTAGGAAAATCCGCACCTGTATTGTCCGGTCTCCAATAATTCAACTGGTTTTCATAATACAGGTATTTTCCTTCACCTGACTGATAACGATTGCCAAAAGTCATGTAGCGTTCACCTGTCCCATAAAGTAAACCGGACAAAGTGAATCCTTCATAACCCAAAGAAAAATCAAAGGCATAAGTAAAGTGAGGCATTGTCGGCTTTCCGATACGTACCTGGTCTTCACCGTCTATTTTACCATCACCGTTCACATCCGTATAACCAATGTCTCCGAGCTTAGTTTGGGTAGATCCCAATCTTCGGGGAGAGTTCAGGATATCCTCTTTGTTTTGATAAAGTCCTGTATCTATGTATCCCAACCCATAGTAATCGGTCTGATGTGTTTGACGTTTGTAAGGATTCATCAAGTCAGATAATGCTTCATCCGCTTTCACTTTCCACAGGCTATTAAAGTAGGTCATATTGAACCCTACTTCATAAGTGAATTTACGCGGAGTCGTATCTGACCAGCGCATTGTCAACTCCACACCTTCGCGACGTTGTTCGCTATTCGATTTTATTTGTGGTAAAGGTTTACCCAAAGGAGTTGTATAACGGTCTCCCGGACTCATCAAACCACCTTTGGTTACGTAATAGAAATAATCAAAGGTACCTTTCAAGCGATTGTTGAAGAAAGCCATATCCAATCCCAGGTTAAAGGAATTCACCTGATACCAGCTCAGCAGTTCCGGAGACACCAAAGCCCCTTCACTAAATCCTGATTGCAGTTTTCCCCGATCACTATTTTTTCTCATCCAGACTATAGGTAGAAAGATAGCCGAAACGATTTACTCCATTTTCCGTACCGGTCTGTCCATAAGAAGCGCGTAGCTTGAGCAAATCGAATACATGTTGATCCCACTCTTTGAAGAAAGGTTCTTCACTGATGGCCCACGCCACCGCTCCGGAGGGGAAGAATCCCCAACGATGTCCTGGAGTGAAGTTATCCGATCCATCGTAACGGAAACTACCTTCCACGATATACCGATTCATAAAGTCATATTTCAAACGGCCTACCAATCCCATACGTCCTCCTTCATCCGAATTGCCGCCATTCTGCTGCGTATCTGCTGCACCGGCAAATAGCTGGTCCACAACCGTAGATAAGTATTCCCCACGATATGCATTAAAATTCCATCCAGTATTTTCTGCAACATTATAAACGAATTTAGCATCAATCGTATGCTTTTCGGCAAAAGTTTTCACATAAGCGGCACTTACTTCGAAATTGTAGGACTCTCCCCAATAGCCTTCTTCATTCAATGTCGGTTTACCTATTGGATATACAGCTCCATCTGCGTAATACTGAGGAGCCTTGGTACTGAATTTCTTCACATGTGAGTCGTTCAGACGATAGTTGAACATAGCACCCAAGGTTAACTCCTTTAACCAAGGCAATGTCCAGTCTGCAGCCACTTGGTATTTATGAATTTGCCATAGTTCCTGTTATATCCCGAACGCTTGTCCATTTCCGCCAACGGATGGTCGGTAACTGCGGCATAAGTACCATCCTTATTGTAAGCCGGATTCAGCGGAGACTGGTTATAAAGATCTTCCCAGATCTTTGCCGCTGAGAAAGAGGGGTATTCCTTTTTTTCATAAGCTCCGTTCAGATTCAGGCTGACCTTCAAACCAATCTTATCAAAAGTCGTGTTAACATTACTGCGAACTGTATAACGGTCATAGTTCAATGCATTCGAAGTATAGATACTACCTTGATTGAGCATACCCAGAGAAATATAGTAATTCACCTTATTGCCACTTCCACTCAATGATACCGTATGCTTGTATTGAGGAGCAACAGTTTTCAATCCTTCTCCCAGCCAATCTGTATCGGCGTGTCCGGATGTATAAGGATCTGACTGATTTTTAATGATATCCAATACTTCCTGATTAAAAGGTAAATCTGCCTCGTCCAAACCATCATTGATACCGGCAAGCATTTGGTTGTAAGCATAGTCATAACCACGAGTCTTTTTCAGTAATTTGGTAGGTTGGCTGAATTCAGCATTAAACGTATAATTCACCGCTGTCTTTCCCTTACCTCCCTGTTTGGTTTTCACCATCACGATACCATTGGCAGCCCGTGAACCGTAAACAGCCAGAGATGCTGCATCCTTTAGAATTGAAAGGCTTTCGATATCATTCGGATTCAACGTATTGAAATCCCAAGCATCGGAAATAACACCATCTATGACATAGACAGGTGCGCCACCGCCACGGATCGAAATAGAAGGGGCAGATCCCGGTTCACCACCTGATGATTGTACAATAACACCTGTTGCACGTCCGGCCAGTGAAGCTGCTACACTATTAAATGGCAAGTCCTGTAGTTTCTCACCTTTCACGGCTGTAACAGCAGACGCCATCTTGCGTGTAGAAGTAGTACCATAACCAATTACAACGACTTCGTCCAACATTTTATTATCCTCAGACAACACCACATGGATCTGTTTTTGCCCAGCTATGGGAACTTTCGTATCCAAATAGCCTATGTAACTGATAGCAAGCATATCCTTTGGAGCAACCTCCAAGATAAAATTACCATCGAGATCAGTAATAGTTCCTTTATCTGTACCTTGTATTTTGACATTCGCTCCAATAATAGCCTCTCCTGTCTTATCGACAACTTTTCCGGTTATCTTTTTAGTTTGCTGTTGCTGAACGGCGGACGAGCTATTGTGAACTTCTTCTACTTTTTTTCTAATATAATATGCGAGCCTTCCAATTTATATTCAATACCAGTGTTCTGTAATATTTGATCCAATACCTTTGAAACCGTCTGCTTATTTGCCTTAATAGTAACTAGCTTATTTACATTTATCTGACTATTATAAATAAAAAGATAATCCGTCTGACTCTCTATCTCCTCTAGGACCTTATTGAGTCCTACATTATCCATGGCAAAACTAACTCTTGTATTTTGAGAATAGGAATTTCCGGCATATAAAGAAAAAACACATGCCATCAATAGGAACAATGTAATTCTCATAATTCTAAAAAAATGTTTTATTTGGGGATTTTAGGGTAATATGACCCCGACAAAGTGTTATTTTTCATACCTTTGTATAGATTTTAAATTGATACATTTTTAATAAAAAATTGTGTTGATTTCTTATGCCGGTAGGTGCGGGAACACCTATCGGCATTCTCAATAGGTTAACTCAGATCATTTTCATAGGCATTTCGCTTTTAAGAATTAATACTTTATTTTATATAGATAATTTGTTTTTCATTATCTTTCTCATATTGGAAATCTATATTTTTTGTAAGATACGAAGCGCATAATCTATTCCGTCGGTTTGTCTGAATTTCCCCGTAAAATTAATCTGCAATACATTTTTATTCTCTATCACTATTTTCACTCCGTAATACTTTTCAAAGTCTTTCATAATATTAGGAAAAGATTCGTCAGAGAAACAGATAAGCCCTTCTTTCCATCGATAAGGATTATAATCTTCCACTTTAGTCATTACAAACCGTCCTTTTTCTAATGACAATTTATGATCAGGCTTTAATATTACTGTTTGCGATGAATCTACTTTCAAAGTGACCTTAACACTGCCATGCATCAATGTAGTTTCAAATTTTTCTGTTTCCGGATATGCATCCACATTAAACTTCGTACCTAATACTTCGATGCTATAAGCATCTGTGTGCACTATAAACGGTCTGCTTTTATTCTTTTTCACATCAAAATAAGCTTCTCCTTTTAGTATAACGAAACGCTCCCGGCTGTTAAAAGAAGTCGGATATTGTATCGTTGTACATGCATTTAACCAAACATTACTACCATCGGGTAATGTGACATTGGTTCTTTGTCCTTCAGGAACAGAAATCGTACTCATTGCCACTGAATCCAGACCGGCTTTATACTCCTGATAGAAATAACTAAGCAGAAATGTCAATATTACAGTCATGGCAATTTTCAGCCACTCTATTTTTTTATAATGTGTAAAATTGAAAAAAGAGGTTTTCTTTACCGGAAGCGGATTATTAAGCATCAAGGCATCAAAAATTTTACGTTCCCTATAGAAGGCGCGCTCGTTTTCGTCTGATGCTTCTACCCAAGCCTTGACCCTTTGTCCTTCTTCTATGGAAACCTTTCCTTTATAAAAATTATATAGTAAATCTTTGTCCATGACAATGTATTAATGTCCCTTTATGTATAAGGCACTTCATGGGAAAGGTATCCTAGTGAAATTTCATCAAAAAATAAAGAAATAATGGAAAATAATCTTTTAGGTTAATCTGTAATGCCTTTAAAGCTTTACAAATATGAAAGTCTACACCTTTGGTTGTCATATTCATTAGAGCAGCAATCTCCTTATACGATTTGTTTTCATAACGGCTTAAAATAAATATTTTGCGTGTACGCTCCGGCAGTTTATCCAAAGTTTGCTGAATCAGCTCTTGCATCTCTTTGACTAAAAGTTCATAAGGTTCGCAAGCATCTAAAGAAACGATACGTGCATTGAGTTCCCACTCAATATATTTTCTAATATTTTCAGAATGTTCTTCCCGTATCTGCAAATGACGAAGATAATTAAGACTTTTGTTTTTTATGATGGTAAGTATATATGCAGGAATATTGGATACTTCAGATAAAGTATTTCTGTTTTCCCAATAATAAATTAACGCCTCTGTTGTTATATCTTCCGCTACATCCCAATCTCTGACATAGGTATTAGCAAAATTCAAAAAACGTGTCTGATAATCATTATATAGCTGATTAAAAGACATTTTATCTTTCGGATTAGTCTTAATATGCATTACATAGGATTAAAAGGTTCTAAAAATATTTTCATAAACATCGCACAAGACTCCTTCATTTCGTTGTGTATCTTTGACGTGCGAAGGTCACAAATTAATTATTAAACAAAGAACATTTAAAAAGATTTTAATATATAATATTATATATTATGATAGTAAAATGGCTAATTATCATTTATAATTTGCAAAAAACTTTACTTATACACTATCAACACATTAACCACTTTTTTAGGATGGAGGATACATACTCGTGAAAAAACAGATTTATACTCACTGACGGAGAAGGCCATACTTCTATTAGTTATATTCTAATAGATCTTCTGAACCTAGACTGATTCAGCATCAAGGATAAAGTGCAAATAAGAGTTCATATTCTAAAGTAATGTTATGAATATATCAGCACCTCAAGTCGCAAAGTTATATAAGTGTCTCAGGCAATATCTCTAAGTTAAAGACTTTGGACTACGACTAAAAGTACGTAAAATATAGAAATAGAACTTCAGCCGAATAAATAAAATACAAAGAAGAAGTATAATTAAAAACAATTCACAGCACATCCCTCTATGACAGTACCCAAGTAATTGACTGTCAGTTTGCATTCGATGGAAAAAATAAGTTCTCGCCAGGTCCTGAGAACTATTTATCCAGGAAAACGACAGTGATCGTTTCCCTGTCACTCTCCCTATCATTGTAGAAACGGGAAAAATCAGCACGCGGATAGGAGACATTGTCCGAGTGGAAGGCACTGCACAAGTCCTCGGCTTTTTAGAGAATAGTCCCAAAAGAAATGCCCCATCCAATGAAGGACAAGGCATTCCAATAATATTATGGATACATTTATACGATGCTAAGTATCCGTCAAAAGAGTATTAAAATAGCTCCTTTAAATACCAGTGACTTCTTCA
>ENA-OQIC01000580-OQIC01000580.1-human-gut-metagenome-genome-assembly--contig:-NODE-580-length-15659-cov-3.491115_pt1 | contig 15659 bp, 17 predicted proteins | sample MGYA00242572_ERZ504736 | MGnify/ENA primary metagenome ERZ504736 (study PRJEB26092, sample SAMD00036201) | human gut metagenome | host: Homo sapiens | study: EMG produced TPA metagenomics assembly of... | reverse complement strand
AACTTTTCCTGTAACAGTTAGTGGGATAATCTGTCTGAAGTGACACGAATATCAGATCTGCAGCAATGCATATCGCAGGAAAATTATACTCCTGCTCCTGTGTCGACAAGTTAATTCCTGTAGTAATCCTGTCTGCACACCGGTATCTTTATATTTATCTTAGCACATCTTCTTCATAATTGACAATACCATATTATTCCAAATCTTTATTATTGGCAAGCTATTTTATACGTCATAAAACTGATATTATCGACATAAAAGCAGAAATCCGGAGACATAAAATATGTCCCCGGATTTCCGGTAAATCAGATATTAATAACACTTATTTAAGAAGACAATTAATGTACCAGATTTCCCACTAATCCATAAGAAACAATATACATAATGACAGTTGCCATAATAATGCCACAAAAAATTGCCAGAGAGGACTTCTTAATATCAATTTCCAGAAGAGATGCAATCAGAGATCCTGTCCATGCCCCTGTTCCCGGAAGCGGAATTCCCACAAACAGCATCAGTCCCCAAAACTCATATTTCTTTACCTGATCACTTTTTCTCATTGCCCTGTCTTCCAATTTCATAACAAGTCCCCGAAAGAGTTTCGTCTTTTTTAAAACCTTGAAAATCTGTCTGATAAACAACAGAATAAACGGAATAGGAATAATATTTCCAACAATACACAGTGGAATTGCCTTTGCAGCCGATATCTTAAGTAAGGATGCTGCAAGCAATCCTCCCCTGAGTTCCAAAAGCGGAATCATTGAAATAATAAAAACTGCCCCTTCCGGTGAAATATATTGTGACAGATTCTGCGAAAACCAATGTACCAGTGCTTCCATAAAACCTCCTAACTTTTACTTCAGATAATCCTTCAAAAATCAATAAATTTCTGCATTTCTTCCTTTGTTCCAACTGTGATACGAAGGAAATTGTCAATTCTGTCCTTCTGGAAGTAACGAACATAAATATGCTGCCCTCTCAATGCCTCAAAAAGTTCTTTCGCAGGGCAGGTTTTATGCGTAGCAAAAATAAAGTTAGACATAGAATCCTGAAAAGAGAATCCCAGTGCCTTCAATTCTTTCTTTGTCCATTCTCTTGTCTCTATGATTTTATTACATGTCTCATCAAAATATGCTTTATCTTCAACTGCCGCCACACCTGCAGCAATCGCTGTACGGTCCATAGTATAAGAATTAAAAGAATACTTCACATCATTCAGGAATCTGATCAGTTTCTCATTTCCACACGCAAAACCAATTCTCATCCCAGCCATAGAACGCGACTTGGAAAATGTCTGTACGACCAGAAGGTTGTCATATTTTTCAATCAATGGAAGCGCCGACTGACTACCAAAATCCACATAAGCCTCGTCCACGATCACAATCACATCAGGATTATGGCGGATAATATCCTCCACTTCCTCCAGCGGCATCTCCACACCTGTCGGCGCATTCGGATTCGGGAATACAATTCCTCCGTTTTCTCTGAAATAATCTTCCGTCCTTATATGAAAGTTCTCATCCAGTGCCGGTCTCTCATATGGAATGCGAAACAGGTCTGCCCATACATCATAAAAAGAATATGTGATATCCGGAAAAAGAACCGGCTTCTGTGAATTAAAGAATGTAAGGAAACTCATGGCAAGCACATCATCGGAACCTACTCCCACAAAACCTGTTCATCCTTCAGCCCGTAATTCTTTGCAATGGCATGTACCAGTTCTCCTGCTGTAGGATCCGGATAAAGTCTCATAGTATCTGTATCCATCTCCCTCAACGCCTTCTCCACTCCAGGTGCCGGCGGATACGGATTCTCGTTGGTATTCAGCTTGATCATATCCGGCTGATTGGGCTGCTCGCCTGGTGTATATGGTATTACTTTACGTATATTTTCTTCCCATCTGCTCATTTATCTGATTCCTTTCATGTTTTTATTGTTTTTCACTTTCGTCAGTATAACATTAATCTCTATTTTCGTAAATCAACTTTTTGCATTTTACTGATTGACAAACCCACTTTGCAAGTTTATAATAGGCGGCAGAAAAGATAAGAAGGATTAAAACGTTGAAGAGAAGAGTACGCTGAGGAACGTTACAGAGAGAAATGTATACCGGTGCAAGCATTTCATCGCGAACCAGCCGAAGACCACCTCTGAGTGACTTTAATACAGTCCGGTGATTCCGTTACCATCGAATGAAGCGGTTCTGATCAGATGATTTATCCATCAGTAATGTATCAGACAACCGGGGTGGAACCGCGAGTAATGTTATCTCGTCCCCTACAGTATTTAACCGTACTGTAGGGGATTTTTTATTCTTTCTTTTACCCCTTCGCAGTACAAAACCTGTTACTGTTCACTCCGTTCTCAACAACACGCTCCACGGGATATCAACAGTGAACAGCAACTATAACAAATCCATACTAACGTAAAGGAGATAATCATCATGATCGTAACATTAAAAGACGGCTCAAAAAAAGAATACGCTGAAGCAAAATCTGTAATCGACATTGCTTACGACATCAGCGAGGGACTTGCACGTGCTGCCTGTGCAGGAGAAGTAAACGGAGAAGTGGTAGACCTGAGAACAGTTATTGACAGTGACTGCGAATTAAACATCCTGACAGCAAAAGATGAAAAAGGACTTGCAGTTCTCCGCCATACAGCATCCCACGTACTTGCCCAGGCAGTACAGACCTTATTCCCGGATGCAAAGGTTGCTATCGGACCTTCTATTGATACAGGATTCTACTATGATTTCGACTGCCCTCCATTCTCCCGTGATGACCTGGATGCAATCGAAAAAGAAATGAAAAAGATCATCAAAAAGGCGCTAAGATTGAACGCTTCACAAAATCAAGAGAAGATGCCATCGCATACTTCCAGGAGAAAAATGAACCATACAAGGTAGAACTTATCGAAGATCTTCCGGAAGGCTCCGAAATCTCTTTCTATTCCCAGGGAGACTGGACAGACCTCTGCGCAGGTCCTCACCTTATGAGTGTAAAGGGTGTAAAAGCATTCAAGCTTCTCTCCTCTTCCAGCGCTTACTGGAGAGGCAGCGAAAAGAACGCAATGCTCACACGTATCTACGGAACAGCTTATGCTTCCAAGGATGAGTTAAAAGAACATCTGGAACAGATGGAAGAAGCAAAAAGACGTGACCACAACAAACTTGGCCGTGAGATGAAGATCTTCACAACTGTAGACGTGATCGGTCAGGGACTTCCACTTATCATGCCAAACGGTGTGATCATAATGCAGGAGCTTCAGCGCTGGATTGAAGACGAAGAAACAAAACGCGGATATATCAGAACAAAAACTCCGTTAATGGCAAAGAGCGACCTCTACAAGATTTCCGGACACTGGGATCATTACAAAGAGGGCATGTTCGTTCTCGGCGACGAAGAAACAGATAAAGAAGTATTTGCGCTTCGTCCTATGACATGCCCATTCCAGTACTATGTATACAAAGCAGAACAGCACAGCTATCGTGATCTGCCTCTTCGTTACGGTGAAACATCCACTCTGTTCCGTAATGAGGATTCCGGGGAAATGCATGGTCTGACACGTGTACGTCAGTTCACGATCTCCGAAGGTCATCTGATCGTAAGACCTGACCAGATGGTAAAAGAATTTAAAGACTGTATCGCACTTGCACAGTACTGCCTGCAGGTTCTTGGTGTAGAAGAGGACGTAACCTATCACCTTTCTAAATGGGATCCGAACAACAGAGAGAAATACATCGGTGATGCAGAAGTGTGGAATCAGACAGAAGCTCATATCCGCCAGATGCTTGAAGAACTGAACATTCCATTTACAGAGGATGTTGGAGAAGCTGCATTCTACGGACCTAAGGTTGATATCAATGCCAAAAATGTATACGGAAAAGAAGATACAATGATCACGATCCAGTGGGATGCTCTTCTTGCTGAACAGTTTGATATGTACTACATCGATGAAAATGGTGAGAAACAGCGTCCATACATCATCCACCGTACATCCATGGGATGCTATGAGAGAACACTGGCATGGCTGATTGAGAAATATGCAGGTATGTTCCCGACTTGGCTCTGCCCAGAACAGGTTCGTGTAATTCCGATCTCTGAGAAATTCCACGACTATGCCGCCAAAGTGGAAGCACAGTTAAAAGAAAACGGAATCCGCTGCTCCGTTGACCAGCGTTCCGAGAAAATGGGCTACAAGATTCGTGAAGCACGTCTTGCAAGAGTTCCATATATGCTCATCGTCGGTGCCAAAGAGGAAGAAGAAGGCAAGGTTTCCGTAAGAAGCCGTTATCTCGGTGATGAAGGAATGAAAGACCTTGGTGATTTCCTTGCAGCGATCAAAGAAGAAATCAAAAACAAGACAATTCGTAAAATCGAAGTTCAGGAAGAAAATAAATAAAACAGGTATTTTACTTTAACCTGTTCAAATAAGTCCCCACCCTCTGCTTTAATTGCATCAGGCAATAAGCAATGGTGGGGACTTTTATTTATCAGTTATCCCATCTGTACAATTACATGGTATTCGTTTCTGCCATTGACCATAGGAATCTGGTTTCCATTTATCCTCTCACCATCTACCTCAATCCATCTGACTCCTTTCTGCACACCTTTCGGTTTATGGATCTCAATATGATAATCCGCCCCTCTAAAATGACGGTTCACTTTAAAATCGCCAAACGTTTCCGGAAGGCAGGGGTCTACGATCAAACCATCATATCCTGGCAGAATACCAAGAAGCGCCTGTGACAGGTTTATAAATGTCCACGCTGCAGTTCCTGTCAGCCAACTGTTTTTGCCTCTCCAATCCTGGTGCATCAGCTCCCGCGATCATCTGCGAATATACATATGGTTCTGTCCGGTGAATATCACTGATTTCCTCAATATAAGATGGACATATTTTACGATAAACCTCAAATGCCCTGTTTCCTCTTCCAAGCACAGTCTCCGCAATGGAAACCCACGGATTGTTGTGGCAGAAAATTCCTGCATTTTCTTTATATCCAGGCGGATAAGAAGTAATTTCCCCAAGTTCCAGATGGTATCTTGTATAAGCCGGCTGAAGGATCATTATTCCATACTTTGTTTCCAGCAATTCATTCACAGAGTCCAGAGCTTTTTCTGCTATTCCTTCTTCCTTGCCGATTCCTGCCATAACACAGAATCCCTGTGGTTCAATAAAAATCTTTCCTTCTTCGCATTCTTTTGAACCAACCTTTTCAGACTGTGCATCATAGGCACGCAGGAACCATTCTCCGTCCCATCCATTATCCAGCACTGCCTGATACATCTCATCCACTGCTTTCCCTGCTTCTTTTGCAAGTTCTGTGTGCCCGGTCCGCTCACAGAGCTCCTCAAATTCTTTCCATATTTCACAAACATACCTGCAATAAATACAGATTCTGCCACAGGGCCTTCCGATGGCCCTGTTGTCTGAAAGGATTCTCCAGGTTCACTGGAAAAACAGTTCAGATTCAGGCAGTCATTCCAGTCTGCCCTTCCGATCAGAGGAAGTTTGTGAGGACCAAGATGGGTTACTGTGTAATAAAAAGATTTCTCCAGATGTTCAAAAAGCGGTACCTCTGTTCCCTTCTTACAATCAAAGGGTACCTGCACATCAAGTATCCCATAATCACCAGTCTCTTTGATATATGCTGCTACTGCTGCGATCAGCCATAACGGGTCGTCATTAAATCCGCTTCCAACATCCAGATTCCCCTGTTTTGTCAGCGGCTGGTACTGATGATATGCACTTCCATCCGGAAACTGTGTAGATGCTATATCAATAATCCTTTCCCTTGCCCGCTCCGGGATAAGATGCACAAATCCCAGAAGATCCTGACAAGAATCGCGAAACCCCATTCCCCGTCCTGTTCCTGATTCGTAATAAGATGCTGATCTGGACATATTGAAGGTTACCATACACTGATATTGATTCCAGATATTTGCCATGCGGTCAATATGTTCGTTCTCGCTGACGACTGCAAAGCGTGCCAGCAATGTTTCCCAGTAATTTTTCAGTTCTGCAAAGGCCTGCATCGCTTTTTCCATTGTATTAAATCTTTCAATCAATGCTTTTGCAGAGGTTTTATTGATAATTCCGGGAGCTTCCCATTTATCATCTGCCGGATTTTCACAATATCCCAGCATAAAAACAAATTCTTTTTCCTCTCCCGGCAGCAGAGTCAGATCTATCTGATGTGCAGCAATGGGATACCATCCGCTTGCAATAGAGTTACTGCATTTTTTCTTACATACAGCTTCTGGAAAAGCATTCCCGTTTCCTGCTCCCAGAAAAGCATCTCTGTTGGTATCATAATTGTCCACCTGTGTATTTACTGTAAAGAAACTGTAATGTTTCCTTCTTTCTCTGTATTCTGTCTTATGATAAATCGTACTCCCCTGTACTTCCACTTCTCCGATACTTAAATTTCTCTGGAAGTTCGATGCGTCATCCACTGCATTCCAGAGGCAGAATTCCACGTATGAGAACAGAGAAATATTTTTTCAGTTTTCAGAGTTATTTTTCAGTTTCAGACAATTGATCTCACATGAAGCATCAGAGGGCACAAAACCAGAAGCTCTGCTTTTAGATTATTTTTCGAAGACAGAAGCGACTGTATCCAAGACCATGTCTGCATTCATAAGTATCTGTTTCTGTTGCAGACGGCATAGTTCCCGGATTCCAGATTACTCCGTCATCATTAATATAATAATACTTTCCGTTGGAATCTGCAGGAATATTATTATAACGGTACCTGGTAATTCGCAACAATTTTGCATCTTTATAAAAGCTATATCCTCCGCAGGTGTTGGAGATCAGTGAAAAGAAATCATTACTTCCCAGATAATTGATCCAGGGTAATGGTGTATGTGGTGTAGTGATAACATATTCTTTCGCCTTGTCGTCAAAATATCCGAATTTCATTGAAAAGCCTCCTTAAAAAGAATAAATAAACACTTGTGAAGAAAAGGCCGAAAACAGACTTGCGAAAACGAATACGTTCAGAATTTATATGTTTATTATATAGTTTAGATTGGATTTATCACAGTATAATTCAGTTTTTCAAAAAAATCAACTACATTTTTAGCAGTCAAAATATTTCACAACTGTTATTTTAACTTCCGTAAGATCATCGCGAAACTTTCGTTATATTAAAGCCTGTTTTTTGTGAAATTAATAAATTATTATAAATTCTTTTTTGTGCAACAGGGATAAATTATGCAAATATAGCAAAAATACTTGAATTTTATCTGAAAATAAAGTACGATTAGCTTGCGAAAACGTTTTAGAAACAAAAACAGAAAAGGCTGGACTATAATATGGTATCCATGAAAGACATCGCAAAACAATGTAACGTATCTGTTGCAAGCGTCAGCAAAGCACTTAATGGTTATTCGGATATCAGCGAAGAAACCCGACAGCTTATTTTGAAGACTGCATCAGAAATGGGATATCTTCCAAATTCCTCAGCAAGAGCACTAAAGACCAGACGCAGTTATAATCTTGGCGTACTTTTTGTAGACGAAGCCATGAGTGGCCTCACCCATGATTATTTCAATCATGTACTGGAAAGCTTTAAACGCACTGCCGAATCCAGAGGATACGACATCACTTTTACCAGCGGAAACCTCTCCGGTCAGCATCTCAGTTATTATGAGCACTGCCGTTACCGTGGAGTCGATGGAGTGGTGATCGCCTGTATCAATTTTTTTACAGAAGAGGTACAGCGCCTGGTACAGTCCGAGATACCGGTAGTCACTATCGATCATGTATTTGATGGAAGAATTGCTGTTGTTTCCAACAACATTCAGGGAATGGAAGAACTTGTCTCTTATATTCTTGAACGGGGACACAGAAAGATTGCCTATATTCACGGAGAAGATTCCTCTGTCACACGAAACAGACTTGGAAGTTTTTACAGAACTCTCCAGAAAAAACGAATCGATATACCTGATGAATATATGCCAGTCATTCCTTATCGAGATGCAGAAGCTGCAGCAATAGCAACTTCAGAGCTTCTGGATCTGAAAGATCCTCCTACCTGTATCCTCTATCCGGATGACTTCTCCGCACTGGGTGGCATCAATGAAATCCACGAACGTGGACTTCGAATACCAGATGATATTTCCATTGCAGGCTATGACGGACTTACTTTTGCACGCATCCTGGAGCCACGGCTGACAACTCTGTGTCAGGACACAGAAACGATTGGACGGCTTGCCGCACAGAAGCTGATTGATCTTATCGAAAATCCTAAAACAACGATCATCGATAAATTCACCGTTGATGGAAGACTTTTCCCCGGTGCATCAGTCAGAAATCTGGCAAAATAAGAAAATCTTCAGTATCTTCACAGTTGGTGGACTGCTGAAAAGTTACAATCAACCCAAAACAATTATCACAAGGAGGTAATAACATGATGAAGAGAAAAGCTATGGCAATTACATTAACAGCAGCTATGCTTGCCGGTCTTACAGCAGTTCCAACATGGGCTGAAGATGCAGCCGCTGACGAAGGTAAAGTTTTAAACATTTATTGCTGGAATGAAGAATTCAAATCCCGTCTGACTGACCACTATCCCGGATATGAAGAAGTTGACGGAACTCATGGCAAGATCGGAGATGTTGATGTTGTATGGAACATTACTCCTTCTGATGACAATGCATATCAGAATAATCTGGATGAGACTCTTCTGAAACAGGCTGATGCAGCAGCAGATGACAAAATCGATCTCTTCCTTGTTGAAGCCGATTATGCACTGAAATATGTAAATACAGATTATACAATGTCTGTGGCAGATCTGGGAATCACAGATGAGGAAGTTGCAGACCAGTATCAGTACACCAAAGATGTTATGACAGATTCGGATGGCAACTTAAAAGGTCTTTCCTGGCAGGGCTGCCCGGGTGCTATGATCTACAGAAGAGATATTGCAAAAGAAGTATTCGGAAGCGATGATCCGGCAGAGGTTCAGAAGAAAGTTGCAGACTGGGATACATTTAAGGCAACAGCTGAAGAGCTGAAGGAAAAAGGCTATCAGATGACTTCCACTGTAAATGATGCCTACCGTGTATTCTCTAATAATGTAACTTCCCCATGGGTTGTTGACGGAAAGATCACTGTTGATGACAATATCAAAAACTGGTAGATATGTCCAAGGAAATGGTTGATGCCGGAGAAACAGCTACCTATGAATTGTGGAGTGATGACTGGAGCAAGGGCTTCTTCAAAGACAGCAATGTATTCTCATATTTCGGACCTGCATGGTTCATCGACTTCTCCATGAGCGCTGACCAGGATGGTTCAGTTGGTAAAGATGGCGGCTGGGCTGCAACAGAAGGGCCACAGGCTTCTACTGGGGCGGAACATGGATCACAGCAGCTGCAGGCACAGACAATCCCACACTGGTTGCTGATATCATGAGAACGATGACAACTAACGTTGACGTTATGAAAGAAATCGTTACTGCTGATAATGACTTCGTAAACAATAAACCTGCCATGGAAGAAATGGCTAAAGATGAAAGCTACGGCGATGCAGTTCTTGGTGGACAGAATCCTCTGGCTATGTTCTGTGCAGGCGCTGATAAGATTGATCTGAGTAACATGAGTATCTATGATCAGGGCTGCAACGAAGAATTCCAGAATGCCATGAAGAACTACTTCGAAGGCAACGCATCTTATGATGAAGCTCTCGACCTGTTCTATAAGGCAGTTGTAGAAAAATATCCGGAACTTTCCTATTAATCAAACATTGAAACCTGTGTGCCTGCCTGACCATCAGGCAGGCACACTTTGGATTACAGCAGACTATGGAGGAAGATAATGGCAAAGAATAATAACCATAAAGCGGTCAGCTATAACAAATGGGGATATATCTTCCTGATACCATTTGTAGTAGTATATCTCATATTCCAGCTCGTTCCGCTTATCAGTACAATTTATAACAGTTTCTTTGAAAATTACAGATCTGGATTAACGCAGATAGGACCGAATTTTGTGGGACTTGCCAATTATGCAAAGCTCTTTCAGGATGGCGATATCTGGATTTATTTTAAAAACACAATGATCATGTGGGTAATGGGATTTATCCCACAGATCCTGGTTTCCCTGCTCCTGGCTGCCTGGTTCTCCAATCCAAGCCTCCGGCTTAAGGGACAGCGCTTCTTCAAAACAGTTATTTATCTGCCAAACCTGATCATGGCATCCGCCTTTGCAATGTTATTCTTTACCTTATTTGCAGACGGCGGTCCCATCAATGCAATGCTGATGCAGTCAGGAATACTGAAACAGGCATATTCCTTTTTCAGCCATGCCTGGAGTGCCAGAACCCTTGTTGCAGTCCTGAACTTCCTGATGTGGTTCGGAAATACAACTATTCTTCTTATGGCAGGTATGATGGGAATTGACTCCTCGCTTTACGAGGCAGCTGAAGTAGACGGTGCAACTTCCTCACAGATTTTCAGAAAGATCACTCTTCCACTCCTTCGTCCAATCCTGATCTATGTTATGATCACATCCCTGATCGGCGGCATGCAGATGTTCGATGTACCTCAGATCCTGACAAACGGAACCGGCGACCCCATGCGTTCCACTATGACACTGATCATGTTCCTGAACAAGCATCTGTTCAGCAAGAACTACGGAATGGGTGGTGCATTATCCGTATTCCTGTTCATTATCACAGGAGTGCTCAGCCTGATCGTATTCCGCTTTAACAAGATAAAAGACTGATGGAGGTGAGAAGAATGAATGAAAAAAACTCCAAAAATAAAAAAGGAATGAGCATGAAAGGTCAGCGTACTCTTGCCTATATCGTACTGATCATCATTTCCTTCTTCTGCCTGTTCTGGTTTTATGTACTGTTTATCAATGCCACCAGATCTAATGGCGCACTGAAAAAGGGATTCACAGCCATTCCCGGAGGACATCTCATTGAGAACTGGAAAAATCTTCTCGCAGGAACACTCCCTGTATGGAATGGTATGTTCAACAGTATTTTCATTGCTACCTGCTCCGCTGTTTTATGTACCTATTTTTCAACAATGACTGCTTACGCTATCCATGCATACAATTTTAAAGCAAAAAAAATTTATGTTTACATTTATCCTTGCAGTCATGATGATCCCAACTCAGGTAACTGCTCTTGGATTCCTTCAGCTGTTGGGAAAAATAGGTCTGGACGACTCCTTTGTCCCACTGATCGTTCCAAGTATTGCTGCTCCTGTTACTTTCTTCTATATGAAACAGTACATGGAAAGCAACCTTCCTCTGGAGCTTGTGGAAGCAGCACGTATTGACGGTTCCGGTGAATTTAATACCTTTAACAAAATCGTATTCCCGCTTATGAAACCGGCTATCGCTGTGCAGGCAATTTTTACCTTTGTACAGAGCTGGAATAATTACTTCATTCCGGCGCTGGTCCTTCACTCAGATAAAAAGAAAACACTTCCTGTACTGATCGCACAGCTTCGAAGTGCAGACTTCCTGAAGTTTGACATGGGACAGGTGTATGTAATGATCGCCTTTTCCATCTTCCCGGTCATCATTGTCTACATTCTTCTTTCCAGATTCATTGTAGAAGGTGTTTCCGCAGGTGCGGTTAAGGGTTAGATGCTGATACAACAAAAGCTGTCTGTTCCGGATGCAAATACATCCGGAATCCAGACAGCTTTTTTAATTATTTGCAGTACTGTTCTGTAATGATGTTACTATTTACAGCTCAGAGTTTTATTTTCTTAGATCTCAGCCAGTTTCAGCAGATCCGGGATCTTGGATTCCCATCCAAGTGCCATGATATGTACACCCTGACAGTATGGCTTGCACTCTTTGATAATACGTGCAGCGATCTCAACACCTGTGATACCTGCTTTTGTCTTTTCTTTGTCTGCTTTCAGTTCCTCGAGCATTTCGTCCGGAACATGAATGCCGGCAACGTTGTTGTTCATGAATTTAGCCATTCCAGCGGACTTCGGAATGATGATACCAACCTGTACAGGTTTTCCGAACTGTTTTGCTTTTTCCATGAATTTGATGAATTTCTCCGGCTCAAATACTGCCTGTGTCTGGAAGTATTCTGCACCTGCAGCTACTTTTCTTTCCATTTTTGCAAGCTGTGCGTCAACGGAATCGCTGCATGGAGATACAACAGCACCCTTGGAGAATTTTGGCGGCTCACCAACCAGTTCGTTTCCTCCAAGATCCACACCGGATTCCAGAAGCTTCACTGTGTGAAGAAGGGATACGGAGTCAAGGTCGAATACAGGTTTTGCCTGTGGGTGGTCACCCATCTTTGTATGGTCACCTGTAAGGCAGAGGATGTTGTCAATACCCAGCATTGCAGCGCTGAGAAGATCAGACTCCAGAGCGATACGGTTTCTGTCACGGCATGCCAGCTGGAAGATCGGATTCATGCCTGCATCCTTGAGAACTTTACACATTGCAAGAGATCCAAGACGCATAACAGAAGACTGGTTATCAGTTACGTTAACTGCATGAACATCCTTGAGGTATGTTTTTGCTTCTTCTACCAGTTCATCTACGTGGATTCCTTTTGGCGGTCCTACTTCTGCAGAAACTACAAATTCACCACGGTCGAATAATTCTTTCATTTTCATTGTACATTGCTCCAATCATTATAATCTATTTTAATTCATCGTCTGTTGCAAAGTTATGAATCTGTGTCGGACATTTCAGCGCGTCAAGGCGTCCGATCTCTTTCAGACGTCTGTAGATGCGTTCCCATCCACATTCCATTTCGCTGTCCACTTCACATTTACCGTTCTTGGAACCGCCGCACTGGCCATTCACAAGGCTCTTTGAACATGCTGTGATCGGGCAGATTCCGCCTGTCAGGTTCAGGTAGCATTCACCGCACTGGTCACATTTGTACTCTAACGGTGTCACGCCCTGGAAACCTGGTACCGGGTATGTATCGCAGGCTGCACAAACCATCTTATCTTCCAGATATTCTGAAACGGTCTGTACACCAACACCGCAGGAGAATACCAGAACCAGATCTGCTTCCTGGATCTTGCTCATATGTTTCTTAAGACGTAATTCCATATTTTCCGGATTACAGATGTAATCAGTTGTCATGATTCCTGTCACATTTCCTTCAGTTGCAAGTTCCTTCTGAAGTCGGGCAGCTTCTTTTCCGGAAACGAACTTCCTTACATCCATGACAGTTGATAATGAAAACTTTCTTTCCGGCTGTCAGTGATGTAATCGCTTCTTTTGCTTTTAACTGGGTAATCAACATATTACTTCATCCCCCTTACTGCATTTTTTCCGGCTTTGATACTGTTAATGATCGGAATCTTGGAAGAACAGATATACTGACAGCATCTGCACTCAACACAATCCATAACGTTCATGTCTTTCATGCCCTGCCAGTTCTCATCTTTCGCATATTTCACGAAATACAGAGGTGAAAGTTCCATCGGACATACATCTACGCAGCGTCCGCACTTGATACACGGCTGTTCTTTTGTCTCATCCGGTTCAACGGCAATAATACCATTGGAGCCTTTCATCATCGGTACATCCAGTGTGTTCAGAGGGAATCCCATCATTGGTCCGCCCATCTTAACCAGAACATCGTCATCTGTAAATCCGCCGCAGTAATCGATCAGCTCTCTTACGCTTGTACCGATCTTGATAACGAAGTTTCCAGGATTCTTGATCTTCTCGCCTGTTACTGTTGCAACACGCTCAACCAGAGGCATTCCTGTCTGGATCGCATCGGAGATTGCTTTTACTGTACTGATATTATCTACAACAACGCCGACATCTGCCGGAAGACCGCCGCTTGGAACAATTCTTCCCATAACGCGCTTGATGAGAGTTTTCTCAGCACCCTGCGGGTATTTGGTTTTTGCAACAAATACTTCCATGTTTCCGATGTCAGCAACTTTTTTCTGCATTAATTCAATGGCATCCGGCTTATTATCCTCGATAACGATGATACCTTTTTCGGCACCTGTTGTCTTGAGGACTGCTTTCAGACCAAAAATAATGTCATCTGCATACTCAAGGAGTACTCTGTGGTCTGCTGTTAACAGAGGCTCACATTCACATCCATTGAGAAGGATGGTATCTACCGGTTTGGCAGGTTTAAGTTTGACACAGGTCGGGAAACCTGCACCGCCCATACCAACGATTCCGGCTTCACGGATGATATCAATAATCTCATCCGGAGTAAGATTGTCAAGCTCACCATGTGGCTGTACGGATTCGTGCAGAGTATTTTTCCATCCGATTCAATGACAACAGCCATCACTTCGCTTCCGCGTGTGCCATGCATACGCGGTTCAACAGCAACTACGGTTCCGCTTACGCTGGAATGTACCGGAGCACTGATAAATCCGGCAGCTTCACCGATCTTCTGACCAACTTTTACAGTGTCACCAACCTGAACGATCGGATTGGCCGGTGCGCCCAGATGCTGTGACATGGAGATTACAACTGTCTTCGGATCCGGGAATTTCTTCAGAGCGATATGCTCACTGAATTCCTTGCGTTCTGACGGATGAACACCGCCGTAATATCCGTCCAGTCTTTCTTCTCTGATGGACTTCACATAGTCGTTGATCACTTTGAAATTAACTTTGGAGAAATCACGAACCTGTACAGGCTGGTTTAAGAATTCTTCCAGACGTCCCTGTTTTGCAAGTCTCTGGTAAATCTTCTCCCATGCACAGTCTTTATTCGGATCTACTTCGCATTTTCCATTCTTTGCTCCACCGCACTGTCCATTGACAAGACTCTTTGAACAGTCAACGATCGGACAGACACCTCCGGTAATGTTCAGATAACACTGCGCACATGCGTCACAGCTCTTCTTGGTAAGTGCCATGCCATGATGACCTCTGTAGTTAAGGGTGTTGCTTGCAGCAACTACCGGCTTACCTGCCAGATCCGCAACGGTCTGAATACCAAGGCCACAGGAAATTACTACTACATTCTCTGTACCTTCCGGAATCAGATCCTGTAATTTTCTTTCTGTGTGCATCTTGTTGCATAAGAAATCAAATTTTGCACTGCCTGTAACATTCTTTCCCTGATCTGCAGCGAATTTCAGAAATTCGTCACAATCCGGTTCGTCAACAGTTTCAAATTCTTTGAAACATTTGTTGCAGGCAATCACAAACAGGTTGTCCTTACCGTCAAGCACTGATGCAAGTTCATCACTGCTTTTCAGTTTGTACTTAGTATAGTTTTCCAATTGCTCACCTTCCTCACGATAAAATTTTATCCTTATGATATCTGTTCTTATCCGTTCCCTCCATCTCTGCACTCAAAAAGGGCCAATAAAACCAGATAAATAAGTTCAATACATATACCTTATTAAATGTAACATAAAATGCACATTTTATCCAGTTTTATTAGCAAATTTTATAAATTTCTTCTATGATTTCATCCTAAAATTCTATGAAGTGCAGATATTTGTACTGTAAAAGATATGAAATTAGCAAATTGTATACAATATACCATATTCTATAGCAACCATGACGATTTAACGCCTTCACACAGTTACGCTCTCAAACTCAAATCTTTAGAAATCGCCTTCGGCGATGGAATAGTGTTACTGTTCACTCCATTCACAGTAACTTAGCCAAAATTCATTCTCGTTTTTATAACAACTCCTCGATA
>ENA-OQIC01000578-OQIC01000578.1-human-gut-metagenome-genome-assembly--contig:-NODE-578-length-15718-cov-2.256430_pt1 | contig 15718 bp, 21 predicted proteins | sample MGYA00242572_ERZ504736 | MGnify/ENA primary metagenome ERZ504736 (study PRJEB26092, sample SAMD00036201) | human gut metagenome | host: Homo sapiens | study: EMG produced TPA metagenomics assembly of... | reverse complement strand
AACCTGCTCTGGTAGTGGAATTAAAATGGGATAAAAGTGCCAAAGGAGCTATTTCTCAGATTAAACAGAAGCAATATTGTAAAAGTCTGGAGGAATATGCAGGAAATATTCTTTTGGCAGGGATTAACTATTCCAAAAAGGATAAAGAGCATCAGTGCATCATTGAGAAGATAGTGAAATAATAACATTATATATGATTTGCTGTAAATAGATGAAAAATATCAGAGAGTGTGTAGATTGGAAAATTTCTACACACTCTCTGATGTATTTATGATATAAAGTTAAATGATATAGGTTATTCGAAACGAGGAATTGTAATAACTTCTCCACCCTTCATAGCGGATTCGTGCGCACAGATTCCTGTACCTGTCCAGTAAGCACCCATGATGTCGTCAATAGCAGGTTTACGTTCTTCCAGAATGGAACGAATGAATTCATGTACAAGGTGTGGATGGGAACCACCGTGACCCCCACCCTGGGTAAAGGAGAGATGGGTGTTCTCATTGTTATATACTGTGTTGGTGGTGAAGGATGCGATTTCCTTCGGAAGAAGGTGTGCATAATCCGGGATCTGGATTCTTTTTTCCACAATCTCTGATCCACGACTGGATTTTTCGCTGTCTTCATCCAGAATGTCCACTTTCTCCAGTTCTCCTGTACGGGTAAAGAGAACAGGATCTTCATCAGCAAGCTGCTGCCATTCGAAGCTCTCGTTTTCACCGTATACTCGGAAGCATTCGGAATAGCTTCTGGCTACACCGTAGAGGAAACGTTCCATTTCAATAGTTACATCGCTATCCTGAAGAGAAATAAATGCGGATTCGAATGCAAACGGGCAGCCGTATTTGTCAGCCAGTTCTTTGCGGATTTTTCCGGAACCTCTTGCGTAAACCTTGTCTGGAAGATGGCCTGCGAGCATCAGACAAGGAGCAACTGCATGTGTCGGATGCATCAGTGGCGGGAAGCTTCCCAGTATTCCGGCCATCCTTCCATATCCTGATAATGTGCACAGGTCATGTACTGGAGACGTCCAAGTTCACCCTTCTTATAAAGTTCTTGGATATAGAGGAACTCTCTCTGGAAAATCGTTGTTTCCATAAACATATAATTTTTGCCGGAGGCCTTGCGGGCTGCAATGATGTCATTTAATTCCTGGATGCTCATTCCCATAGGAATTGTACAGCCACAATGTTTACCTGCATTTAAGACGCGTACAGAAAACGGAGCATGTGTTGCTGGCGGTGTTACAAGATGAACTGCATCAATTTCAGGAATATCCAGTACATCCTGCAGATCTGTGAAACAGCGTTCATCAGGAATGCTGTATCGTTCTTTTGCAATATTCAGAAGTTTCTCATTTTTATCTACGATATACACCTTATCAATATCAGGATGTTTACAGTAGATAGCAACGAATTCAAGCCCGAAGCTTAAGCCTACTAAAGCAACATTCAGTTTTTTCATGATGGAAAACCCTCCTTAAAAATAGTAGAAAAAATAGTAAAAAGTTAGTTAGGAATAAAATCCACAGGATGTCAGGAATCCTGCATCTGTCTTTTATGCTTGTGATTATACGTGATGAGAAGAGAAATGAGAATAAAGATAATTTAGATGTTTGACCCCAAAAAGATAAAAATAATACCAGTTCCGGAAAGCTCTACTTTTTTAGAAAAGATGGAAAAAGAAAGAATAATATCGTTATTCAAAAATCAGGGATTTCATGTTTTAATAAGTGCATAGCAGAACAATCGATTGGAAAGCAGATCAGTAACATAGAGATTAAGAGAGAAGATGAGAAGGAGGAACTATATAATGAAGAAAAGAGCATTAGCTGTTATGTTGGCAGGGGCTTTGACTTTGGGCGCACAGACAGGTGTGTGGGCTGCATCCGATACTTCAGATCAGAAAGAAGGAGAACTGACACTTCTGATGTTAAATAACTGGATCGATGAGACAGAAGCAAAAGGGAAAGAGCTTGCGAAAGTGATCAAACAATATGAAGAAGAGAATCCAGGGGTGGAGATCACATTGCAGGGAGCTTCCCAGCAGGATATTAAGGAATCTTTCCAGACAGCAGCTCTGGCAGGAGGCGGAGCAGACATTGTAGTGATGGACAATTCCGGACATGCCATTGACCTTGCAGCAATGGGACTTCTGTATCCACTGGAAGATATTACCACAGCCGATGAGCTTACTGCGCAGTATCAGGAAGGACCACTCAATTCCGGCAAATTTGAGGGTAAATATTATTCCGTGCCATGGTATATGGACTGTACGGGTCTCTATTATAATAAAGAACGTCTGGAGGAACTGGGAATCGATGTTCCTACAACATGGGAAGAACTTTCTGATGCAGTAGATAAAGCAAAAGAAGCCGGATATGGACGGTATTATTACTTATCAGAGTGCATATGCTTTTATTCATTTTCTATCAGAATGAATGCCCAGTCATTGATACAAGTGGAGATATCCCGCAGGTAGTGATCGACAATGAGGAGGGAAAAGAGGCATGGAATTATATTTGTGATCTGATCTCCAAAGGCGGTTTGGTAGAGTCTTTTAAAGAAGCAACTACATGGGACAAAGTATATGAAGTTTTGCAAATGGAGAAGCAACCTTCCTGTTGGGCGGAGACTGGTGCTCCAGCGAAGTAGAAAATATTAATCCGGATTTGGATTACGGCATTGCTCCGATGGTAAAAGGAAAAACAGAAGCAACTGTACTGGGAGGATGGACCTGGAATATTAATACCAACTGCAAAGATCCGGAACTTGCTTATGACCTGATTCAGTATCTGAATTCAGAAAAAGGAGATTCTCTTCTTGGCGTAGAAGGAAAGATTTCAGCACGTAAAGACTTCGACTATGACAAAGCACTGGAAGGAAATGACAAACTGAAAGTCTTTACAGAAGAATTTCCGTATACAGAAGCAAGACCTGCTGTTATCAATGAGAAATCCATCGATGAACTGATCACCAATGCCATCCTGGAAGTAGACTACGGACAGTCATCAGCTGAAGATGCGCTGACTTCTCTTACCCAGAAGCTCAATGAAAACATTGCATCTAATTATCAGTAAAAATATCCGGGAAACAAACATGAAATAATAACAGAGGCGCTGGCGTGAAATGGCGGCAGCGCTTCTTCATTGAGAAGGGAGGAAGATCATGTCCAAAATACGTAGAAAAGAAGGCCTGGAACTGAAAAAAAATCTTCCAGGATATCTTTTGATGGCACCAGCAGTAATTGCGGTACTGGCACTTTCTGTGTATCCTCTTTTCAGAGGTATTTATCTGAGTTTCTTAAATTATAACCTTGTACGCTCAAATGATCCTACATTTAATACCTTTGCAGGTTTACAGAATTATATTGATATTTTTAAAGACAAAGTGTTCCTACAGTCTATTGGAAATACAGTGAAGTGGACGGTGGTGAATCTTGTGGTACAGCTTGTGGCAGCCATGCTTCTTGCACTTGCACTGAACCAGAAACTGAAAGGAAGATCTGTATATAGAACGCTGATTCTGGTTCCATGGGCAGTTCCCCATGCCATAGCAGCTATGACCTTTACTTTTTTATTCAATGCAAATGTAGGTATCATTAATATACTGGCAGTGAAGCTGGGAATGATTACAGAATCTGTATCCTGGCTTGGAAATGTGGGATCAGCGTTCTGGTGTGTGGTTCTGGTAGCAATATGGAAGGGAATTCCTTTTCAGATGATCTTTATTCTGGCAGCACTGCAGGGAATTTCCGGGGATGTGTATGAGAGTGCGGAAATAGATGGTGCCAGTCGTTGGCAGTGTTTTTGGAAAATCACACTTCCGATTATCAAAGAGCCTCTGGCTATTTCAACCATTCTGAATCTGATCGGTATTGTGTCCTGTTTTAACACCATCTGGCTGATGACCAAAGGTGGCCCGCTGTACAGCACAGAGATTATTTATACCTATGCATACAGAAGAGCATTTATTGACCATAATTTTGGAACTGCAGCAGCTGCATCTGTGGTATTGTTTGTATTCATGGCTGTTTTTCCGGAGTTTATCTGAAGATGGTAAGTGAGAAAGAATAGGGAGGAGGAAACTATATGCATGCAAAACAACGAAATGAAGCCATACGGCATGTGGTAGCCTATGTATTTACAATAGCTATGGTTTTCCTTGCAGTGACCCCGTTTATCTATGTGGTACTGACTGCCCTGAAACAAAGGAGCAGATATATGATCCATCGCAGATATACCGACACATATCACATTTGATAATTTCAGACAGGTGCTGTTTCAGTCGAATTTCGTAAGATATTTTATGAACAGTATTTTTATTACACTGGTCACAACATTGATTTGTATGATATTATCAGTAATGGCAGCATATGGACTTACCAGATATAGAATCGTAGGTGCCGGGAAAATTAAGATGGCGGTTCTTATGACAAGAATGTTTCCGGGAATCCTGTTGTGTATTCCTTACTATATTATTATGAAACAGTTGAACCTGATTGACAGTTATATAGGACTGATTCTGATGTACTGCTCTTTTACCCTGCCTTTTGCCATATGGAATACCTGTGCATTTTTTATTTCCATCCCATGGGAGTTGGAGGAAGCTGCCAGGATTGATGGCTGTAGCAGGTTGAAATCTTTTTTCCATGTGATTATTCATGTGGCTAAGCCGGGACTTTTTGTTACAGCCTTGTTCTGTTTTATGACATCCTGGGATGAATATATGTATGCTTCTATTTTTATTAATACAACTTTAAAGAAAACCATTCAGGTTGGTATGCAGGACTTTGTAGGACAGTATTCTGTAGATTGGGGACTGCTGATGTCAGCAGTGGTGATTAGTCTGATACCAATTCTGATTTTCTTTGCATTGGTGCAGAAGAATCTGGTACAGGGACTTCGGCCGGTGCAGTGAAAGGATAAATACAGGTCAGATGTAGAAAGAGGAAATTTGCGTATGAGTTCAAACGTAAAATCCGGGTAACCAGAGCATAAGAAGGCAGCTCACATTTTATATGGGACTTTTTGTGGTGCTGCCGTTGTGCCTGGCTTTGATGCTTCTGAATTTCTATCTTCAGAAAGTTACCACGGAAAATAAGATTAACAATGAGACAGATTTGCTATCCCAGATCAGGGATAACACAGATCAGATGATTGAAGTGACCAATTATGCTACAAGCATGTTGATGACAAATAAAAATACACTGAAGAACCTGCGAATTTTAGAGCAAGACGGGGATTCCTACGGAGATCTATCAGGCGAAAAGAGAACTTTCTAATGATATTTCGGATGTAGAGAGCTCCGTCTTAAATGCCGTTGGCGGAAAAGTAGCTATACTTACGAAAAAAGGATATATGATTGGTTCTTACACATTAAGCAGAACAGAAACGAATTATGAGAAAGAACAGTGGTATCAGGAGATTTTGGAAAATGGAAGAAAGATAACTTGTAGTGCTAATATAGGAACCATATTCCAGGAAATGACAATATATGACAATGTACAGAAATATTTTTATATGGGGCGGGAAATTCTGGATTATTCCGGCAAAAATCTGGGAATCATGCTGATTCGTCTTTCCGAGAAAAAAATCTGGGGAAAACTGGCAGCAAGTATGGTGACAGAGGAAGGCGGTGCCCTTTATATCCTGGACAGAAGCAATGATATATTGATGGCGTATAATGAGAAATATCAGAAACAGCTGAAAGAACTGAAAGAACAGGAAATTGTAAAGGAGATTTCTGATAATGAAATTATGACTGGTAATCTGAAGGATGATTTTTATTATATGGAAGGAGAACTGGAGAATACTTCCAATAAACTGGTCTACCTTGTTCCCCAGAAAGTTTCCTGAAAGAAAACAGAAAGATTCTCCAGAGAATTCTGGAAATGTTACTTCTGGTGATTGGATTCACTGTCTGCACCATGTTATATTTTTCTAAAAGAATCGCCAAACCTTTGGTTGAAGTGGCACAGACTCTGGAAAAAGCTCCCAATGGAATGGCAGTTCTGGAAGAACCTCAAGGCTCTTTTCAGGAGATGAGTAAATTTGTATTCTGCTATAATCAGGCTGGGAAAAAGATTGAAGAGCTTCTGGGTAATGTGGAAAGAGAGAGCAGATTAAAAGAAAAAGCTCATTATGAAATGCTTATGTCGCAGATTTCCCTCATTTTATCTTTAATACGGTTAATTCCATAAGAATTATGGCTATAAAAGAAGGACAAAATCGGGAAGACGGAAATGAAAACACAGAGAAAGCACTGGAGGCATTGGGAGATATCCTACATGCAGTTTACAGTAATAAAAATGGTATGACTACTGTGGGGCAGGAGACAGCACTTCTGAAGTCATATGTAGATATCATGCAGATGCGGTTTGGAAGTTCATTTCAGTATTATAATGTAATTCCAACGGAACTGTTCTATTATGAAATTCCTGCATTTACTATGCAGCCGATTGTGGAAAATGCGATTTTGCATGGAGTAAAAGGTGTAACAGCAGGGCAAATCATAGTCTCTGCAATAGAGTATGAGAATAATTTTGTCATATCTGTATTCAATAATGGAAATTCTGCGGATAAAAAGAAGATTGAAGATCTTCTGAAGGGAGAGAAGAACCAGAGAGCTGTAACGGGAATCGGACTTTATAATGTGAATTCCAGATTGAAGCTCTTGTATGGGGAATCTTATGGACTGATTTATAATGAAAAGGTTAGCAATGGATTTGAAATATGGATACGTCTTCCAAAAAAATCACAGAATCAGAAGAAAGGTGATAAAATAGGATAAAAAGACAGTAATTATTATCTGGATGAAGGGAAGAACATTCTATGAAAAAAGTACTGATCGTAGAGGATGAAATTTTGGCGAGGCTTGGACTACGTCAGCTTGTAGACTGGAAAAAACTGGAACTGGAGCTGTTGCCGGATGCAACAGATGGAGAAGAGGCACTGGAAATGATCCGGAACAGTTGTCCGGATATCATTCTTCTCGATCTGAACATACCAAAAGTTAGCGGGCTTGAAATTCTGGAATTTCTGAAAAAAGAAGAAATGCCAACCAAAGTAATCGTAGTAAGCTGCCAGGAAGAATTCGATGTTGTAAAAAAGGCAATGAAACTTGGTGCGTATGATTATCTGCGAAAACTAAATCTGAGTTCCGATGAACTGGAAAATATTCTGGAAAAGTGTCTGGTAGAAACAGAAGAAAGAATTACGGTTCATATGCAGGGAATACGTGAGATCCGTTATGAAGAGATTGTGAGAGACAGCAGAGATATTTTTGGCAGGTGCCTGCAATTATCAGACATTAATCTGTATACTGGCGAAAGATACAGAGGAGTTGTCCAGGGTTACGGAAATAATCCATAAATGGGCTGAAACCGAACTCAGGGAAGGTCTGCAGATCCAGAAGGGAAATCAGTATGGATATTTCCTGTTGGAAGAAAACCAGAAAAATCTGTTTATATGGAATTGAAGAAAAGGGCAGAGCGGAAAACAGACAGAGAACTGTACATGGGAATCTTTGAAGGTTGTATGGAAAAAACTGCGGATATTGTTCGGGCTGCTGCGATGGCTGAACAGATACAACTTTTCAGTTATTATGATAAAGAAGAGAAGCTGGTGTTTTTTCAAAAGAAGATTGAAACAGAAGGTCATAGTCCACGAGGAATGCATGGATATCTGGATTCCCTAAAAGAGAAGATCAGAAGTTTTGACAGAGAAAAAACTGAACAGGAGCTGCATGGAATTTTCGGACTGATCCGACAGGAGTCTTATATCAGTATCAATGTGCTGAGAAGAAATTTTATGGATATTCTGGGGATTTATTCTATGGTTGCACAGTCACTGAATGGTGCGTTGGAAGAAATAGAATTGGACGGAGATAATTGTCATTATCAGAAAATCATGATGATGGAAAGTCTTAGGGAAATAGAGAAATGGTTCCTGAAATTTAATGATATTTTTATGGAAAAATTCTGGATTGCCTACAAATGCAGCAGGTCAGAAATTCTGCAGAAAGTAGTAAAATATATAGAAGTGCATATCATGGAACCAATCCATCTGTCAGATGCAGCTGCTGAAACAGGAGTTTCTTCAGCCTATCTTAGCACCATGTTTAAAAAAGAAATGGGTTATAATTTTATAGAATATGTAAATCTCCGAAAAATAGAACTGGCCAGACAAATGCTTCAGGATGGAAAAATGGTCTATGAAGTCTCAGAACTTCTTGGATTCGAAAACAGCACTTATTTCTCCAGAGTGTTTAAACGCTATACAGACGTGTCACCCGATACTTATCGGAAACAAATGTAAACCAAACGCAAGAAATTGAGTTGACAATCCTCCCCGTTTATGATATAAAAAGAAAGTCAAAATCAATCATTAACAGGGAAAGAGGAGAGTCTTATTATGAGTCAGTCATATGCAAAAAGCCCTGCTGCAGAGAGAAAATTTACAACCAGAGAAATGGTACTGGTTGGTATGTTTGCAGCAGTTCTTGCAGTAATATCACAGATTTCACTGCCAATGCCTACCGGTGTACCGATCACCATTCAGGTATTTGGTGTAGCACTTGTAGGCGCAGTACTTGGTTCCAGGCTTGGAACTACAGCAACACTGGTTTACGTTCTGTTAGGAGCCATCGGTCTTCCGATCTTTGCTAACTTCTCAGGCGGAATCAGCAGCATCGTAGGAGTTACAGGAGGATACATCTGGGCATGGCCAATCATGACCTGGCTCTGCGGAATCCGTCCGAAAACAGAGAACAAGACAAAGAATCTTGCAATCTCAATCGTATTCGCACTGATCGGACTTCTGATCGTTGAGACAATCGGTGGTCTGCAGTGGCACTTTGTAGGAGGCTCCATGAGTATCCCGGCAATCGCAGTATACTCCTTAACAGCATTTATTCCAAAGGATATTGTGATCACAGTTCTTGCAGTACTGATCGCAATTCCCATCAGAAAAGGAATCAACAATGCAGGAAACCGCTGATAAAAGTAACAGGTTAAAGAATAGCCTGCCGGAAGACAATCTGTTAAAGCAGGAAAACATAAAGATTCACGGAATCGGACTTGATAAAGCAGGACGGTGTACACACTATCACACACAGCTTGACATAGCTGCATTGCTCTGCGCGAAGTGCAGGAAATATTACGCATGTTATTCCTGCCACGATGAACTGGAAGATCATTCATTTATGGCAACAACACCGGAAGAAGCTTATCCTGTTTTATGCGGAAACTGCGGCAGGAAACTTACACTTCAGGAATACAAAAAAGGCAGCTGCCCTTACTGCCACGCAGGATTTAATCCAAAATGCAGTTTACATGAGAATATTTATTTCTGTTGCACTATGTAACGTGTTTTGAAAAACATTTCCGCAATCTGCACGCCCCACTTTGCAGTATATTTTGCAGAAAGCTTTTTCAAACACGCTCTAATGTAGAGAATACAAAATAACAAAAAATTTTGTATTCTCTTTTTATTTGTCAAAAAATCTGATATACTGATTAGAGTTAGAATAGACTAACTAAATCAAACAAATAACAAGAACCTATTTCTTTTATTTGCATACAAATAAAAACAGGAGGAATAAATTGATGGATATAAATGTATTTTATGGAATTTTGATTCCTTTTCTTGGAACTTCTGCAGGAGCCGCCTGCGTATTTTTCATGAAGAAGAATCTGAATGAACAGATTCAAAGGGCACTTACCGGCTTTGCAGCAGGAGTTATGGTTGCAGCTTCCATATGGAGTCTGCTAATCCCGGCAATTGAACAGTCTTCCGGACTGGGGAAGCTTTCATTTGTACCGGCAGCAGTGGGATTTTGGATAGGGGTGTTTTTTTTGCTCTTGCTGGATCACATGATCCCGCATCTTCACCAGAACAGTAACAAGGCAGAAGGTCCGAAGAGCAAACTTCAGAGAACTACCATGCTGGTTCTTGCAGTAACTCTGCATAATATTCCGGAGGGAATGGCAGTAGGAGTCGTATACGCAGGCTATTTAACAGGTCACGCCAGATCACTATAATGGGAGCCATGGCTCTTTCTATCGGGATTGCCATTCAAAACTTTCCCGAGGGAGCCATTATTTCTATGCCCCTGCGTTCTGAGGGAATGGGAAAAACCAAAGCCTTTGCAGGCGGAGTCCTGTCCGGGATTGTAGAACCTGTCGGTGCAGTCCTCACAATCCTGGCTGCCGGCCTCATTGTCCCGGCACTTCCATATCTTTTAAGCTTCGCAGCCGGAGCTATGCTCTATGTAGTAGTAGAAGAACTCATACCCGAAATGTCTGCCGGAGAACACTCCAACATTGGAACTATTTTCTTCGCTGTAGGATTCTCTCTGATGATGATTCTGGATGTAGCGCTTGGATAAAAAACAGCTGTCCGATTTATTACCGGGCAGCTGTCTTGGCGTTGAGAGATATTTGGGAAACAGTGGGAACCTGTGAGGGGCAGAGTCAGTTGAATGACGTGGTTCTGTCCGGTACAGATATAAAATACCGCCAAAGAAACCAAAGATCAATCCTGTATACCCGCCACTGCAAAGGACAACAGTTACCTTTGTAACAAAGGACATACCACCGATCATGCAGATCAAAAATCCTGCCAGAAGACCGATCGTTGTCCAGCCCATAAGTGAAACAGCCAGAAAAGCTGCGTAAGCATGTGAGTTTTTTACCTGTTTATTAATAGAATTCCATAATGTCTGATACATAATGATTCCTCTTTTCTCTTTCAATTCTTTGATTACTATTATAGAAACAGTTTGTAAAATACACATGCTCGCTAATGAAAAATCTCTGTAAAATTTTCTTTCTCTGTTATATGCAGAGGACGGAGAAAGTACAAGACAGAAAAACAATTACGTATATTATACAAATGAATGCATTTGAAAATGGTTTTATAGCAATCCTCTAAAATAATGCATCTTAATCCAGTCCATCAGAGTGTGAAATCCTGCGTCAGATATCTTTGCCGTGCGTCAGCACGCCTGCAGATATCTTCCTTGTCTTTCGCACTCTGCTGAACTGTCTTAAATGCATTATTTACGAGGATTGCTATAGGTAACAGATAACGATATAAAATGACCGTATGCGTGCGAAGCGGATTGCGAATATCTGCTTGATAATCATACATATTGCATAAAAACACCTATCTATAATTGTAAAATATATATAAATTATCTCTTGATATTTTATAAAAAAAAGAGTAAAACTTTAAATAAATAAAAAAGAGAAATGCATAGAACAGGACAGGTCACAGAAGGAACCGGATTACAGAGAGTCGCAGGCAGGTGAGATGCGGCAGATGGTAGTTTGTGATATCACCCGGGAGCATCCCGCTGAAATCTATAGTAAGCCGGGACGTGGTCTTCACGTTACAGGAGAAGCTGTTTGGCTTAGACAGTGTTAAGAGATTGTATCTGGTGACAGGTATAATAATACAAAGTGGTACCACGGAATATTCCGCCTTTGTTATCCAATTGGAAATTGGATAGCAGGGGCGTTTTTTTATATATAAAATATAAAAAGAAAAGAAGAGGGGAAGAACATTATGAGTGGAATAGTAATGATGATAATAGCCATCGTAGTGCTTGGTGGAGCATATCTTCTGTATGGCCGTTATCTTCAGAACAAATGGGGCATTGACCCAAAAGCAAAAACACCGGCATATGAGATGGAGGATGGAGTGGATTATGTACCGGCTGATACCAATGTGGTATTTGGTCATCAGTTTGCATCCATAGCAGGCGCAGGTCCTATCAACGGACCGATCCAGGCAGCAATTTTCGGCTGGCTTCCGGTTATGCTCTGGATCCTGATCGGTGGTGTATTTTTCGGAGCAGTTCAGGATTTTGCATCTATGTATGCCTCTGTAAAGAACAAAGGCCGTACAATCGGATATATCATTGAAGCTTATATCGGAAAACTGGGAAAGAAATTATTCCTTTTATTCTGCTGGCTGTTCTGTATTCTGGTTGTTGCAGCATTTGCAGATGTTGTGGCAGGAACCTTTAACGGATTTGTGGCAGATAATGCAGGAACCGTTACCAGGGTAGCAGCAAACGGAGCAGTTGCAACAACTTCCATGTTATTTATCATCGAGGCAGTGGGACTGGGATTTTTCCTTAAATATTCCAAGTTTAATAAATGGATCAATACTGCAGTGGCTATTTTATTATTAGTGCTCGCAATTGCGCTGGGACTTAAATTCCCGGTATATGTAAGTCTTGGAACCTGGCATATTATTATCTTTGTATATATTCTGGTAGCCAGTGTTGCCCCTGTATGGGCATTGCTCCAGCCCCGTGATTATCTGAACAGTTATCTGCTGATCTTTATGATCGTTGGTGCGGTTATCGGTGTATTTGCAGCCAATCCATCCTGTAATCTTAAGGCTTTTACAAGCTTTAATGTGGATGGACAGTATATGTTCCCTATTCTTTTCGTGACAATTGCCTGCGGTGCAGTTTCAGGCTTCCATTCACTGGTATCCTCCGGTACTGCATCAAAACAGATCAAAAATGAAAAGAACATGCTTCCGGTTTCCTTTGGTGCAATGCTTATGGAAAGTATGCTGGCAATTATTGCACTGATCGCTGTTGCATCCTTTGCAGATGGTGAGGCAGCAGCACAGGGACTTACCACTCAGCCGCAGATATTTGCAGGTGCTATTGCAAACTTCCTTTCTGTAATTGGTTTGCCACATTCACTGGTATTTACACTGATCAATCTGGCTGTATCAGCTTTTGCGCTGACATCTCTTGACTCAGTAGCCAGAGTAGGACGTCTGTCATTCCAGGAATTTTTCCTTGATTCTGATACAGACGAGGAAAATATGAGCCCGTTCTTAAAAGTAGTAACCAATAAATATTTTGCGACGATCATTACACTGGTACTTGCCTATCTGCTTACAAAGGTAGGATATGCAGAAATCTGGCCACTATTTGGTTCTGCCAATCAGCTGCTATCTGTACTTGCTCTTGTAGCCTGCGCAGTATTTCTTAAGAAAACAAAACGTCAGGGCTGCATGCTCTGGATTCCTATGGTATTTATGATGGCAGTTACCTTTACTGCACTGGGTATGACTATCAGTAAGCTTACAAAAGCATTATTTACCACAGGCCTGGATCTTGGAAATACCTTACAGCTTATCTTCGCAGTGTTACTGCTGATCCTTGGTGTGCTGGTAGCAATCCAGGGAGTGAAGAAGCTTTTTGAAAAAAATGATGAAAAACAGACGGCATAATTTATGAAATAAAACTGTTGATATTTTTACATCAAAATAAAAACCTGAAAAAAGACACTTTGGGAAAGTTTTCCGAAGTGTCTTTTTTAATACTCAGCCAATCAATTTCTCATTCACATACTCAAATCCGAGACGTTTCACAGTATCTGCAAATCGTTCTCCTGCGATTCCTTCATTTTTGAAGAGAAGGATTGCTTTTTCTATGACTGCCATTACTTCTTCTTCCTCTGTGAAAATTCTGGTAAGAGCCTGACCGTGTGAGATTCGCTTACCCCAGCGGCCTCCGATATAGATCTTATAACCATTCTGATATTCCGGTACTGCGCCGAAAGGACATTTTCCTTTGCAGCGTCCGCAATGGATACATTCTTCAGGATCAATGTAAAGTTTACCGTCAACTAATTTCGGAACGTGTACAGGACAGCTTTTTCAATCTGACATTTCTTACATCCCCGGCATTTCTCTGAATCCGGTTTTGGGATTCTCTGGCCGATAATTCCCATATCATTCAGATTAGGTTTTACACAGTTATTTGGACATCCGCCAACTGCGATCTTGAATTTGTGCGGGAGTATCACATCGTGATAGCCTACATAAAAACGCTCATGGATCTTTTGGCTGAGTGAAAAGGTGTCAATCAGACCATACTGGCAGGTTGTTCCCTTGCATGAGACAACAGGACGCACTTTAGCTCCGGTTCCGCCTGTCATCAGCCATGCTCTCCAAGGAAGGCGATTGTTTTCTCAATATTATCATAAGGAACTCCCTGGATTTCCATACTCAGGCGGGTTGTCATAGTAATCTGACCATTTCCGAATTTATCTGCAGCGTCCGCAATGGCACGATGTTCATCTGTGGTAATATGACCATTTCCTGTGATGACCCGAATATTAAAGATGTCATCATATCGTTTGTCCTGAAGACATCCAAGACCTTTTACCCGTTTGATTTCCTCGGGACTCAGTTTTTTGTTGGCGGATGTTGTTATTTTTTCCTCATTCATGTTTAAGTATCTCCTTTATGTAGCTGTTGCTTTTCTCTGATATATACGGTGTTTCTTTTGTTGATTATAGGCTTCATGAATGATAAAATCAATTTATGAGTTTTTATTATACGATAAGTAACATTTATGGAATTCTGATATCAATAGAGTGGAAGAGTTCAAGGAGAATATTATGTTAGATCACAGAACTGAAACCTTTATGGCTGTATGCAGTGTTATGAATTACAGGGAGGCGGCAGAGCTGTTACATATTACCCAGCCGGCAGTCACCCAGCATATCCAGTTTCTGGAGAAAGAATACGGCTGCCGCCTTTTTCTTTATGAAAACAGAAAACTGATCAAGACCCCTGCTGCACAGATGCTGGAGGATTACCTGAGTTCCGTTCAGCAGCGTGAAAATTTTCTCAGGGAAAAGATAAAAACAATGGTCTCCGGGAACTGCGCATCGGTGCAACCAAGACCATTGGTGACTATGTGATCACAGACAGGATTCACGATTTTTTAAATCAGCCGGATACAGCACTGACTCTGATCGTGGATAACACAAAGCATCTTTTGCATTTATTGGAACAGAATACTCTGGACTATGCCATCATAGAAGGATTCTTTGACAAAAACAGATTTGGAAGCCAGTTATATCGCCGGGAACCTTTTGTGGGAATCTGTCCGAAGGATCATCCCTTTGCAGGCCGTGAAGTATCTGTAGAGGAGATTCTGAAAGAAACTCTAATCCATCGCGAAAACGGCTCTGGAACTCTGGCTATCCTGGAGGAAAAGCTTCTGGAGCATAATGAATCTTTGGAGCGTTTTCACCGGCATATATGTATTTCCAGCTTTAAGATGATCATCGACCTGATCAAGTCCGGGTATGGAATTTCATTTGTATATGAAGTACTTGCCAAAAGTGACCCGGAGCTTGGGATTTTTACATTAAAGGGTGAGCCCATAGTCAGAGAATTTAATGTTATTTATCTGAAGCATGCGGATGTGCGGGAGAAAGATGGAATGGTTTTTATGACCGCTTGCGTCTGTACTCGTTGGGAGTCATTCAAAATTGTTTCTTAAAAGCAGTTTGAAGATTAGAATACTGCCGATGAAATGATTTTCTATCTAAATTAATCGAAATTATCATCCACAAAAGTATATTGATTTCATTTTCTGCATATGCTATAATTGCCATAGGCAAAATGATAAAATTAAATTCATTGGTAACACAGCAAAAAGCCTCGGAGGTCGCATCTCCGAGGCTTTTTTATTCCGTTTTGGCAAGGGTGGCTTATTCCCCAGGCTGGCTACCAGCTACTATTTTCTATCCAGCCATTTGCAAATGTAATAGGTGATTACACCTGCCAGAATAGAAAGCATAAATGATAAAATTGTATCCATTGATAGCACCCCCCCTTCCTGTACCTGTTTAGGGTGGTAGCTTGGATATTATATCATAAATTTTT
>ENA-OQIC01000577-OQIC01000577.1-human-gut-metagenome-genome-assembly--contig:-NODE-577-length-15721-cov-2.194370_pt1 | contig 15721 bp, 15 predicted proteins | sample MGYA00242572_ERZ504736 | MGnify/ENA primary metagenome ERZ504736 (study PRJEB26092, sample SAMD00036201) | human gut metagenome | host: Homo sapiens | study: EMG produced TPA metagenomics assembly of... | reverse complement strand
CTGCGATCTCGCTAAAGCATTGAATATGACTCAGTCTGCGATTTCTCATCAGCTTCGTATTCTGAAACAGAATAAACTGGTAAAGAGCCGCAGAGAGGGAAAATCTATTTTCTATTCTCTGGCAGATGATCATGTCCGCACGATCATCAACCAGGGACGGGAACATATAGAAGAAGATTGAAAAAAGCATCAGTATCTGAAAGATTATAAATTCAGATAACTGATGCTTTTAAAGTTATAGATGAACTCTTTTCAAAATCTCGTTAGTAAGTCCGCCGATTACCACCCCGGCAGCAACACCTGCCACCAGAAGTGCCGGTGCGTATACAAACACACTTGCATTTTGTACGATCAGCATGGCAATGATCAACTGACCGATATTATGGGAAACACCTCCTGCAACGCTGACACCGATCAGACTGAAGGAGGTTTTTTCAGCATAAGTGTCATAACTGTCATACTAAGCGCGGCCCCTGCCAGACTGTACAGGATACTGAACAGATTTCCGAACATAAATCCGATCACCAGAATGCGGACAACAGAAACCAGGGCAGCCTCCCTAAATGAATATTTCTTCAAAATAAAAAGTACTCCCAGATTGGCAAGTCCAAGTTTAATCCCCGGAATCCCCGCAAAAACCGGCACCAGTGATTCCACATATCCCAAAATAATCGCCACAGCTGAAAAAAGCCCAAGGCAGGCTGTTTTTTGCTTCATAAATCTATTTTCTCCTCTCAAAAAATCCAAAATGGAATTCTCAGAATTCTTCAGACATTTTAACATAGAAAAAATATTCCCGCAACCACAAGTTAGATGTAACTAATACTGATTTTTACTGAAAGCATTTATTGAGAAAAAATGACGAATATCCCAGGTAAAAAAGTGTGGATTTTTTCAGACAGGCATGTTACTATTTCATAAGTTAGTAGTAACTAATTTATATAATTACTGCTGACAGCATACCTATAGCAATCCTATATGAATATCTTTGGCAGAAGTCACTCCCTTTTGGTAAAAGTAAAATCCCTTTGGTTAATAAGTTGATTAACCCTCTGGTAAGAGTGATTCCGCAAAAAGAAAAATTTTAGAAGAGGAGAAAACCATGACAAACAAAAAGCTTATGAAAAAATAGCACCTGTTGTAATGAGTGCCGCAGTTGCTATGACCAGCATGCCATATGCAGTTCTGGCATCTGATTTCACAGACAGTGAGGTACTTACAGACAGCACAGATTTCTCTGTTTCCGAAGAGTTTGCCGCCGAGGATGCGCAGGAAGAATTTACCACCGAAGATGTTCAGGATGCTTTTGCTGCAGAAGCACAGCAGGGCGAAGCTTATGTGCTTATGAATATTCCATACGATGATTTCTACAAGGCAGAACTGAAAAATAATGATGTAAAAGTTGATGCTTTCACATCTGCAACTCTTAATAAATCAAGAACAGCAGGTATGATGAACGGAAATTCCGCTTATCACGTAGACCCCAATGGAACCGATGTAACAGGTGTTACTTTCCCTGTAAAGGTCAGTGATCTTTCCCTTCTGAAAGACCAGAAGCAGGTCACAGATTCCGACTCTGTAACGATCACAGTGACAAACAGAGGACAGACAAGCAGCAACACCTATACAGGAAAAGATTCCCTGATTGAAAATGCCTCTTACTCTTATTACATTTTAAGCGAAACACCGTCTTATTACAAAGAACTTACTGTAAATGCAGACGGCAGCTATTCTTTCTCAGCAATGAAAGGTGCCCAGACAAAGAACGTTACTATTGATGCTACATTAAAAACAGAGACAAATTACGGTGATTATGAGCTTGATCTTAACAATGAGGCTTTTGCAGCAGTAATTGATACAAATACAGATAAAATCTATGGTGTAACCGTAAATACTACAGACGGAACCAACTATGGCCTGCGTCATCTGGAGAATATCTGGCGTGGAAGTATGCTTTCCTGGGGAACCGGATATACAACAGAAGTTCACGGATGCCCTGTTTCTTCTGCACATTATAAATCAATCATGGGAAAAACAATTGACAGCGTTACTTATTACACAGATAAGGGCATGATCACTTTTGATGTTCCGGATGTAAAGGTGCAGACAACTACAGGAATTAAGGCAACAGTAGCAGATATTATGAATACAGACTCATCTGCAGCAGTTACCTTTGACCAGGCTCTGCCGGCAGACTTCAAGGCACAGTATACTGTAGACAAAACAGCGGTTTCCTGCACAGACGGAAAACTTGCAGTTGGAGCTCTTGCACTGGGAACACATAAGGTTGAAATTGCAGATGCCAGCGGAAAATATGCAGCCATTGTAACTGAATTTACAGTAAATACAGACAAAATGCCGGCTTCTTATGACAGTAACGAGACAAAACTGGTTGCAGCAAAAGGCATTACAGCAGAAGAGTTCTCTGCATACATTAAGAGCATCAGCAAAGTAAAAGTTGATGATACAGAATATGCCGCAACCGGAAGAGGAAGCAAAGTCATTGTAAAAGAAGATGGAACTCTTGATCTCACAGATCTTCAGGTAACAGATGCAACTGTATTTGAAATAACTGCTGTGGGATATAAGAATAATCTTACTTTTACTTACAAAGAAGCAGAAAATACATTTGAATTAAATACTTCTTCCAAGACTCTTTATACAAAAGGCAGCACAAAAACTACTCTCAAAGTTACAACAAACCTTACAGATAAAATCACATGGAAGTCCAGCAACACAAAAGTGGCTGCTGTAAACAGCAAAGGTGTTGTAACTGCTAAGGCAAAAGGAACAGCAGTGATCACAGCATCCTGCGGAGAATACAAAGTAACTTGCAAGATAACAGTTAAAAATCCATCCCTGAAACTTACCAAATCTTCAGCAACTGTAAAAGTTGGAAAAACAACAAAGATTTCCGCAAAGGCAACTCCATCAGGAAAGGTTACTTACAAGTCAAGCAACACCAAGATTGCAACAGTAAGCTCCAAAGGCGTTGTAAAAGGAAAGAAAAAAGGTACTGCCAAAATCACAGTAACCTGCAATGGTGTTAAGAAGGTATTTACAGTAAAAGTAAAATAAACGATAACAGGTAAATAATTCACACAATAAATGACCTCGGATTTTGTTCCGGGGTCATCTTAATGAAAAAAAACAACATTAGCAGAATTTGTTATATATAGATTTTTGTATACGAAAATGATACACTTTTAAAGTTAGTTATGATTAAGTTTTGCTTTATCCAAAAACAGATATCATATCCGGCAAAATAAAAAAATGAAGGAGAGGAAACAACGTGAATAATCAAAATTTTTATCTGCGTCTGATCGCACTTTTGCTGATTATCATGGCGGTATTTTTCTATAACGGAACAGTAAAAGATAAGGAACAGGCCCAGGATATTGCAGACCTGACTGCAAAACAGAGAGTCTGGAGAAACAGCAGGACCAGATCCTTACAGCATTAAAGGAAACTTATGAGGAACAGAAAACAGCAGCAGAAAGTAATGCTTCTTCTGATGTATCTTCAGAAGCTGATAATAAATCCGAAAAAGATTCTGCAGAGGATAAAGAAAATGCAGATCAGGCAGATTCTGAAGATGCCGATGATTCTGATAATGTATATAAGAACGGTACTTTTGAAGGTTTAGGAACCGGATACGGTGGAACCATCACAGTCCAGGTAACACTGGAAGACGATACTATTACAGCAGTCAGTGTAGTCAGTGCGCCGGGTGAGGACAGTGCTTATCTGTCACAGGGCGAGAATGTCATAAACAGTGTCATCAGCGAGCAGAGCACAGATGTTGACACTATTTCCGGAGCAACTTTCAGTTCTACCGGTATCTTAGAAGCAGTAAATGACGCATTATCAAAGGCGGAAAACGCATGAAAAAGAAACAACGAAAGGTACGGCTGATCCGTGCCGCCATACAGCTTATATTTTTTATAGCAGCGCCCTCCCTTTTTTCCACAGCATTTGCAGGAGTCAAATCCATCTTTCTTGCAATCGGAGGACAGCAGAGCGTAACCTGGAACTCTTTTCTGGATATTACGGCGTTACTGTTAATTATTACCATTCTGTTCGGGCGTCATTTCTGCGGTTATGCCTGTGCGTTTGGCTCGCTGGGAGATGCTCTGTATGAGCTTACCGCGTTTATCCGTGCGAAATGCTTTGGAAAAAAGAAAAAACATGGATATCCGGAGGAATGGGTACACAGATTGCAGAAAGTAAAATATGTACTCCTTGCGTTCCTGCTTCTTTCCTGCATGACAGGATTCTATTCTAAATTACAGGGAATGAGTCCATGGGATGTATTCTCCATGCTTACAACAGGCAGACTGCCGAAATCTACCTACATTGTGGGAACAGTTCTGCTGATCCTGATCATTGTCGGAATGTGTACACAGGAGCGTTTCTTCTGCCAGTTTCTCTGTCCCATGGGAGCAGTATTTGCAATCATGCCGATTATTCCGGGAGCACTTTTCAAACGAAATCGTCCAAACTGTGCATCAAAGTGCGCTCTCTGTAAGAAGAGATGTCCGGCACATCTGGATATTGACGGCGATACTGCACATTCAGGGGAATGCATCTGCTGTCACGCCTGCACTGCAGTCTGCCCAAGGAAAAATATTCATACAGGCACTGTTATTGATAAAAATTAGCAACTGCTAACTTATTGAAAAAAATTGATTAGTAAGAACTAACTATATTGGTAGACATACTATCCGTACAGTGATATAGTTTATAGAGTTAGTTGATAATAACAATAAGAGGATAAGGAATCAGAAAATATATGACAAACAAACGCTCTTTTGTGTTGGGACTTTTCATTACGGCTTCTCTTTTATGTACATCCCGGACTGCATGGGGAAACTCTGAAATAAACACATACACCAAAACAGACTTGCTATGGACACCGTAGTATCAGAGACTCTTTACACAACAGGTGAGGACATCACAGCAGACGTAATCTCTGCATTAAAAGATGTGGAAGAAAACTGGATCTCCTGGACAAAAGAAAGTTCTCAGATATACCAGATCAATCAAAATGCCGGAAATACAACAACGGTATCTGATGAAACTGCCACCTGTTTAAAACAGGTACTAAATTTGTCGAAAGCTTCTGGCGGAGCCATGGATCCTACTATGGGAAGAGTGATCCGCCTGTGGGACATTGACGGAGAGGATCCGCATATTCCTTCAGATGATGAATTAAATTCCCTGCTTGAAAATGTAGGATATGACAAGGTGACTCTGGATGGAAATAAAGTTACCATGCCGGAGGGAGTAACTCTTGATCTGGGGGCTGCAGGTAAGGGAATTGGCTGTGATGCAGCACAGAAGATTCTTGATGCAGATAAAAATGTATCAGGCATGATCCTGAATCTGGGCGGCAGCAGTGTTATGAGCTATGGAAGCAAACCCGACGGCTCTGCCTGGCAGGTAGCTGTCACTGATCCGCGGGATACAGAAGGTGATTACCTGGGAGTAGTTACTCTGAATGGTACTGAATTTTTATCTACTTCCGGAGATTACGAAAAATACTTTATAGAAGATGGTGTTCGATATCATCATATACTGAATCCTGCTACAGGATATCCTGCAAGAAGCGGTCTCACATCTGTGACGGTTGTGTGTGATGATGGCCTGAACGCAGACGGACTTTCCACTGCATGCTTTGTACTGGGAAAAGAAAAGGCAGAAGAACTTTTGAAGAAATACAATGCAGACGGACTGTTCGTAGATGATTCTGATCATGTCTGGATGACGGAAGGCATGAAAGAAAGATTTCAATTACTGAAAGATACTTATTCCATCGGTGAATAGGTTTATCTTATATAAAGATCTCTGAACTGTCAAAAATTTCAGTTTTCCGGACAGTTTGGAAATATATTTATTAACTCATATTCAGGAGGATTTAAAGGTATGCGCAAGGGAAATTTAATCAAAATGGCAGCTCCTGCAATTTTAAGTGCAGCAATGATGGTTTCAGGATTACCGGTTATGGCTGCGGATTTTACATCTGATACTGCGGTGGAGACTGAGGCACAGGCAGATGAGTTTAATGCAGCAGATGATACTGCTGATGCTTTCGCAGGCGATGAGGAAACACCTTTTGTTGACGATCAGACAGCAGCAGAAGATGAGTTCGCTGCAACAGCAGAAACAGGCTACAAATATGTCTATGCAGGTCTGACATGGGCACAGTACTGGGCATCTGAGGGAGTTTACAATGCTGCAAACACAGCTTCCAATGCAACAAAAGACAGCCATGATGAACTTGACAAGGGCGGTTTCGACACAGTAACCAGAGCTACTGTAAACCATGGCCTGCACAGAGGAAGCTATCAGTGTGAAGCAATCATGTATGACAAAAACGGCGGTTCTTATGAGATTTCCTACTGGACCTCAGCTAATGATGCAGTTCTTACAGACGGAACAACTGTAAAGCTGAATCAGCCTGAGAGAGGACAGATCACAAAAGCTGACGGAAGTGTTGTAGAATTCGACCATTACAACGTAGTAGGCCTGAAATATGTACCTGTCGCAGTAAAAGCAGAAGACTATGAAGCTTTCAAATCCCAGTTCAAGGTTGTGGAAGACGGAAGCACAGTTGCCGGAGGATTTGGAGAAAATAATTTACAGTCCTATAGTGCAGTTGCTGATGTTACTGCTGAAACAAACGGCTTAAAAGAAGCTGTAAAAGGTTCCGATGGAACATTCACATTTAAGGCAAGAACAAACGGTACAGGTTCCGGACTTAAAGATCAGGCACTCCAGACAGCATCCAATGTTACCGCAACAGTAAAAGAAGCAAGTGGAAGTTACGGCGAATTCTTAAGAGTAGATATTACAGGTGACGGATATGGTGTTCTTGGTGCTAAAATGTATGCTGTAAAATGGGATTACTACGGAATGGTGATAAAGTTCTGGCATCTTACGGAACAAAATTTGCAGCAGATAACTGGATGCACAAGGCAATGGGAATCCAGCTTGGTCTGACAGATTCCTATCGTTGCCAGCTTCCAAAAGGAACAGATGGAACCGGCAAATGGAAAATAACCGTATATGCAATGGGATATGCAGATACTGTATTTGAAGTTAATGCAACAGATGCAAACATCGTAAAACCGGAAGCAGGAGAAGCAGATACAACAGCATTAAAAGCAGCAGTAGAAAAAGCAGAAGCCTTAAAAGAAGCAGATTACACAGCAGATTCCTGGAAGGCAATGCAGTTAGAGCTTCAGGAAGCAAAGGATCTTCTTGCAAAAGAAAAGCCAACTCAGGCAGAGGTTGATGAAGCTACAACTCATCTGAACGCAGCAGTAGAGGCTCTTGTTAAAGCAGATACGAAGGTAACAGTAACTCTCAACAAGAAAACAGCCACTGTTTACAAAGGAAAAACAACTACACTGAAGGCAACTGTAACAGGAACAGCTGCAGCAAAAGTTACATTTACTTCCAGTAACCCGAAAGTTGCAGCCGTAAACAAAACAACCGGTAAGGTTACTGCAAAGGCAAAAGGTACCGCAGTCATCACAGCTAAATGCGGAGATGTAAAGGTAACCTGCAAAGTAACAGTTAAAAATCCAACTCTTACACTGAGCAAAACATCTGTATCTGTAAAAGTCGGCAAAACAACTAAGATCACAGCAAAAGCAGCTCCATCCGGAAAAATCACATACAAATCCAGCAACAAGAAAATTGCCACAGTATCATCCAAGGGTACAATTAAAGGTATTAAAAAAGGTACTGCCAAGATCACAGTAACATGCAATGGCGTAACCAAAACAGTTAAAGTAACTGTAAAATAATCTGACCGGACTGAAGTCAGGTGGACATTTGCAATCGGATTCGCAGACAAGAGAAAAGAAATCCTGTATCCCACAGAAAGGGCAGGATTTCTTTTCAACTGTAAACCTTTATACAGTTATTACAGTAATCACCAGAATATGATTTCCTGAAACTATTGAAGAAGGAGGAATTTATGGACAAAAATAATGAGCAGAAAAATAATAAGACTCCGGAAATGAAACCCAAACAGGACAGTTTCCGTCCATGGTTAAAGCTTATTCCTGCGGCAGCAGTTTTTGCAGCAGTCTGTGTAACCTGTTATCAGGCAGATAAAAGTCCTGTGGAGACCACATCGGTTTCCAATAATAATGTTATGTCTACTGATGAGATTAAAGAATTGATTTCACAAGGAACTGCAGGTAAGGATTTTGATTCAGAAGACTCTTCTGAAACCAATGGAACCTCAGTTTCAAAAACATCAAAAAAGACAAAAAAAACAAGTAAGATTAAAACAGGAACAAAGAAAAATTCATCTACAGGTTCCTCTGCAAATGGAGGTACAGCAGGGGTGGTGCAGGAAGCACAGTCACACCAACTACAGAAGTTCCTGCTGGTGGATATGCAGACGGTACCTATACAGGCTCCGGAACTGGTTTCGGAGGAACGATCACTGTTCAGGTAACTGTCACTGACCATAAAATTGCAGCTATCAATATTGTAGATGCATCAAATGAAACAGCCTCCTATTTTGCAAATGCACAGGGTGTGATCAGCAAAATTCTTGCAAGCCAGTCTCCGAACGTAGATGCAGTCAGTGGTGCCACTTATTCTTCAAACGGAATTATTACTGCGGTTCAGAATGCATTGTCACAGGCAATTCCATCAGGAAATCAGGCAGTTGTTACGCCAACTCCCACTCCATCACCGAAACCGACAAAGAAACCTTCTCCAATACCGAAGCCGGGAGACGAACAGATTTACAAAGACGGAACCTATACAGGAACCGGTAAAGGATACAGTGGGACAATTACGTTGACAGCTAAGATTAAAAAGGTATGATCAAGTCTCTGGAGGCAGAGCATACAGATACGCCTATGTTCTTTAAGAAAGCATGGGATATCCTGGAAAATGAGATCATTCAGAATCAGTCTGTCGATGGCATTGATACTGTCAGTGGTGCAACCTACTCTTCAAAGGGTATCATAAACGCAATGAAAGATATTCTGAAACAGGCAGAAAAAGACACCACAAAAGTGACACCAACTCCAACACCAGAAGTAACAGTTACGCCAACTCCTGAGGCAACCCCAACCCCGACACCGGAAGAAACTCCGACTCCAGAAGTCACTCCAACACCAGAGGAAACACCAGCTCCCACACCAACACCGGAAGAGACTCCGGAGCCTACGCCGGAACCTACAGGACCATATATTGATGGAACTTATACAGGCTCAAGCTACGGATACAGTGGAAGAGTAAATGTAACCGTAACGATTCAGGGCGGTCAGATTGCATCTATTGAACAGAGTAACAGTGATTCACCTGAGTACTTTGATTATGCATGGGAAACTATTTATCCTCAGATTATGGGAAATCAGTCAGCAGACGGAATTGATGCTGCAAGCGGTGCCACTTATTCCTCAGAAGGAATCCTTGGAGCAATTCAGAAAGCACTTGCCCAGGCATTGGTATAAAATTATTGTAAGAGAAAAAATCATATGCTCTGGCTATTTCTAACTTATAACGTAAAAATGGAGGACAACAATATGATTAAAACAACTGTAAAAGTAGACGGTATGATGTGCGGAATGTGCGAATCTCACGTAAACGATGCAGTGAGAAAAGTCTTTCAGGTAGATAAAGTTACTTCTTCCCACAGCAAAGGGGAAACTGTAATCATTTCAGAGAAACCTGTAGACGAAGCAAAGCTAAAAACAGCCATCAGCGCAACAGGATATGAAGTAAAAGGTATCAGTCAGAACTTATGAAAAAAAGAAAGGTCTGTTTTCATTTCTTCATAAATAATGAGCATGTTCAGTAAATATCATTAAATCATAAACCTATTAAAAAACCAGGCAGAAATTTTGCAGATTATACTGCAGTTTTTGCCTGGCTTTCTCTGTGCCAACAAATTGATTTCTCGACAAATCTCGAATAATGGCGTTAAAAAGTCTGAAAAATTCCCAAAAATCAGTTGCTTAATTTGTACAAAACATGGTAGACTATTTGTAGTTAAGAAGCGGCAGAAATTTACAATTATTTAATCGATTCAGGAAAAGAGAATGATTATATCTGCCTGAATAATCTGGAGAGGAAGAATGAAAAGAAAAATAGAACTTGTCTGCTGGATTTTATTTACTGTATGTTCCGGTATTTGCCTCTTTATCAATTTTATGAGCAAACCTCCTGTAGACGATACACATAAATTTACCTTATATATGATCGGTGCTGCAACAGTATCTTTACTTTATCCGGTAACTATGTTTATCCTTGGACTGAGAAACAGTTATCTGTATGATAAATTAAACAAGTTTGCTAAAGAAAAGAGCGAGACGGAAACTGTCAAATCTACACAGATTTCAAAACCATCCGTATCAGGATATACAGTCTCTGATATGAAAACCCTTGTTAGCGCTCTAATCTCTGATAAGAAACTTACAGAGGAAGAGAAAGAATTCTTATTAGAATACATTAAGAAGAAATGATGTGATGTTTTAAATGGAACTATTAGTCTGTATGTCCATTTCAGGAAGCATTCCTGTTGTGATCTGTTTGCTTTTATATGTGATTCAGTGTGAAAATTATAATTATATTCTTGGAAGAAGATTACTACTGACAGGTGTGTTCTTTTATCTGGTACCTGTGCAGTTGGTTAAATATTTGCTTCCAAAAGATGCACTTCCAGAAACAATGTTAATTGGTAGAAAAGCTGATTCCTATCTGTCAGGTTCTCTGGCTTTCTGGAGTGAAAAGCAGGGTGAGTACATATGGATACCTCAATGGTTTAATCTATTTGCCAGAATCTGGTTAACAGGAATTATTATCTTTGCAATCTATGAGATTGTTAAATACTGGAGAGGTGCACATTCTATACGGAACTATATCTTTGAAAAGATTGAAAATCCAGAAGATAATCTCACCTATTATCTGATTCCAGATGAGATCTGTGGTCCATGTACCATTGGATTTTTCCGTCAGAAGATTGTGTTTCCAGAGAGTTTTCCTCTGCATCCTGATTTTATTATGGTATATAAGCATGAACATACACATTTGAAAAATCATGACAATTTAGTAAAACTTTTATGCCTTTTCGTTCTGTGTTTACATTGGATGAATCCGGTGGCATATCTTTTACTTTTCCTTTACATAGATACAGCAGAAATAGTCAGTGATAGTGCAGCCGTCGATGGCTGTACAAAAGAAAAACGTCAAGACTATGCAAGTTTGCTGGTATTAGAAGCCGCAACTTCTGATATTCGCCCAGCCGTGTGGAAAAATAACCTTTCCGGACATAAAAACAATAAGGAAGGAAAGGATTTTAAAACATTAAAAAGGAGGATCAACTACATGATGAAGGGAAAGAGAAAGGAATATTACAGAGAGGAATTATGGTGGCAGTGTCGGCGTTGACAGTTGTGGCGAGTGCCGGGACGGTAATGGCGTATGAACCGATTGCATCATCAGATGCTAGTTTTAATGACATTATTTTTGATGATTCATATAGTGATTTTAGTAACGATTATACTGAAATGGATATTATAGATTCTCTTGATTTTACAGAAACTGACAATATATTTGTTGGTTCAGATAATATTCAAATAGCGTGTCAAGAAACTGTGTCTCCACGTGCTTTATGTACACATAGTATGGTACCTGGAAAATTTTATGCGCATGCGAAAAATTCATCTGGTGGATGTACTATTACAACATATACATGTCAAAGATGTGAAAAGTGTGGTTATCGCGCTAATGCTAAATATTATTCCACAACAACATTTGTAAAATGCCCTCATTAATAAATAAGAAATCTTAGATGGTGTATGACAAAACTTTCATTAATCTATATGCATATAGATTAGTGGAAGTTTTTTATTTTAGGATAGAATCTTGTTTAGTACAAATTGATATCTCTTGAAATACTTTCTCAATATCCCTCCAATTTTCCTCTTGCATTTTCATAAAAGTTAGAATATACTAACTAACAGAGTTAGATATAGTAAACTCTCGTGTGAATTAAATCATTTGAACTCCATCCGAAGACCGCTGAATTCTTCGGAACACCGGATCACATCTGTACTTGCTGAAATCACGGTTCTGCTGAAAAACCGTACCTCAGATATGATCCACCCGGTACATCCCAGTTGCGGTGTACCAGGAGTCCAAATGCAAAACCAGAAAGGGGATTTATCATGTACTTAGAAATTGAGAAAGTAATTGGAAGAGAAATTCTGGATTCCAGAGGAAATCCGACAGTAGAAGCAGAAGTATATCTGATGGATGGCACTGTAGCAAGAGGAACAGCTCCAAGCGGTGCATCTACAGGTGAATTCGAAGCTCTGGAATTAAGAGATGGAGATAAAGCTCGTTACCTTGGAAAAGGCGTACAGAAAGCAGTAGAAAACATCAATACAACAATCAACGAAGCAATCGAAGGTCTCGATGCAAGTGACATTTATGCAGTAGATGCAGCAATGATCGCAGCAGACGGAACAAAAGACAAATCCAAACTTGGAGCAAATGCAATCCTTGCAGTATCTATCGCATGCTGCAGAGCAGCGGCAGCTTCTCTTGAAATTCCGTTGTATCGTTTCCTTGGCGGAGTATCCGGAAATCGTCTCCCTGTACCAATGATGAACATTGTAAACGGCGGATGCCATGCATTATCATCCGGGCTGGATGTACAGGAATTTATGATCATGCCAGTTGGGGCACCTTCCTTTAAAGAATGCTTGAGATGGTGTGCAGAAGTATTCCATGCACTTGCTTCTATCCTGAAAGAACGCGGACTTGCTACATCAGTAGGTGATGAGGGTGGTTTCGCACCTGCACTGAAATCCGATGAAGAAGCAATCGAGACAATCCTTGAAGCAGTTAAGAAAGCCGGATATGAACCAGGCAAAGACTTCAGGATTGCCATGGATGCTGCTTCCTCCGAGTGGAAGAGTGAAAAAGGCAAAGGATATTACAAACTTCCAAAAGCCGGCACAGAGTATACATCCGAAGAGCTCATTGAGCACTGGGCTAAATTATGCGAAAAATATCCGATCATCTCTATCGAAGACGGTCTGGATGAAGAAGACTGGGAAGGATGGCAGAAACTTACAGCCAGACTTGGTGACAAAGTACAGCTTGTCGGTGATGACCTGTTTGTTACAAATACAGAGAGACTTGCAAAGGGTATCAGCCTTGGCGCAGGTAATGCAATCCTGATTAAATTAAACCAGATCGGTTCTGTATCCGAAACACTGGAAGCAATCAAGATGGCTCACAAAGCAGGCTACACAGCAATCTCTTCCCATCGTTCCGGCGAGACAGCAGATACAACAATCGCAGACCTTGCAGTAGCACTGAACACCTGCCAGATTAAGACCGGAGCTCCAAGCAGATCCGAACGTGTTGCAAAATACAACCAGCTTCTCCGTATCGAAGAAGAACTCGGCGCAAGCGCAGTATATCCGGGAATGAAAGCTTTCAATGTGAAACAGGACTAAACAGAACTATGGCAATCCGCGTAAATAATACATACCATAAATAAAATAAACCTGTAAAATGCAAAATGCATTTCTCATCTGAATCGTTTAGTGAGAAATGCATTTTTGTATATGAGACTTTATTATATTCACTCATCCGTATCAATACTGCCTGTTTCTTCCGGTCTCTTCAGATATCCCCTTACAGCAGGCTCAATCGTTTGTTCCATAAGCCGGTGCAGCAGTTCTGTCGTAATATTATGATCTCCCAGAAGCGAATTATACAGGAAGTTTCCTGACAGTTCTTCAGTAATAGAACTCAGTCCTGCCAGAATCATTTTTTTGCCGGGTGTTTCGTTCCATCTGATTTCAATTCCATTATCTTCATGAAAGAAAATGTGCGCCTTTCGTTTCACACATTCTTCGATAAAAGTAACCTCCAGTTTTAACACAGGGATATCGTTTTCATCTCTTGCAAATTCTCCCAGTGTAGCTACAAGGTAATGTTCTCCATGAAGATCAACACATCCATCCGCAGCCTTTCCAAATCCAACAGGAAGTTTATGGATCACCTCACCTTCGGTAAAAGAAACGCAAAAGTTTCCCGCATCATAAGTAAAAGAAATTTCAGAAATACCATCTGTCATATTATTGTGGAATACCTGCACAAACAACGGCGCAATTCCAATATTCTGCTGTTCCATAACATAAGTTCTGCCGCTTACAGCCCGCATAAAACTGTGATGATCAGATGGGCGATCAACGGCTGCTGAAATACGGTAGCTGTATTTTTTATCTGAATGCTTCCTTCTGGAAACTACATTTCTTTTCCATCCCCCGCGCAGAGAAGTACTTCTGTTATTATTTTCTCCATTTTCCAGTTCTCCGCACAACCGTTTCAGAAGACTATAGGAGAGCGGATTCTCAGGTAGAACATCGGCGGGATGATAATTAACAGGGAAATATTTCCGAATGATATTCAGCATGATACAGTCCTGAAACATTTCTTTATTTCCAGCATTTGTGACAAGAACCATATCCATATCCGGATAAATAATAACATTCTGTCCCAACATTCCGTTATATTCAAAGCTTCCCGGGCGCTGTTCCATCCATAGCTGATATCCATATCCATAGGTGTCATTCTGAGTTTTCAGATGTCGTGCCGTAGATATTTCTATCCAATATTCAGACACCAGCTGCTGACCATTCCATTTTCCCCTCTGAAGATACAGCTGGCCAAGTTTTGCCATGTCTTCTGCACAGAGAAACAGTCCCCAGCCGCCTTTTGTAATTCCTTTCGGACAGGTTTCCCAGTAATATTTCGTGATACCAAGAGGACCAAACAGTCTCGGAGTCAGATATTCGGTCAGGGTTTCTCCTGTACGTTTCGTCACGATTGCAGAAAGAACATAAGTATTCAGACTGTTATATTGAAACTCTGTTCCGGGTTTTCCATTGACAGATGCATTCAGAAAACTTCCAAGCCAGTCATTTCCGGACACGATACCTGATTCATTAAAAGTTACGCCGCTTGTCATGGTCAGCAGATTCTCTACTGTGATCACAGGGCGGAAAATCTTTGAAAAGGCATTTATATGATCCGGAAAATGTCATAAATATTTTCATCGAGTTTTAATTTTTCCTCTTCGATCAACATGCCGATTGCCATACCTGTGATGCTCTTGCACATGGAATGTGTAATATGCCACATTCCTTTAGGGTATGGTGCAAAATTACATTCACAGATTACCTTGCCATGACGCAGTGCCATAAAATGATGCATTTCCGTATCTTTGGAAGCATCCAGTTCCCGAAGAAGGGCAGCAAACAGATCAGAGGAGATTCCCTGACTCTCCGGTGTGGCACGTACAAATGCCTGCTCATAAACTGCATCAAACGGAAAATCCGGTTTCTGTGGGAAATAATCTACCCGTGTACCGCCTGTCTTTCCAAGGATCATATTTAAAACCAGTTCTGCAACCGCAATCTGTTCTTTTGCCATAGAGAATACCTCCTTTTTCGGATTTATTTTGATTATACAGACCTCATACAACAAATGCAAATTATATTTTTACGAGAAAGGATATTACGTTACTGTTCACACACCACTATCCCGCGAGGTGTTTTGGCATGAATATGCCAAAATCCCGAGACATACAAGCCAAAATTCCATTGCCGCAGGCAATCTGGAATGAATTTTGGCTACGTTACTGTGAACGGAGTGAACAGTAACG
>ENA-OQIC01000574-OQIC01000574.1-human-gut-metagenome-genome-assembly--contig:-NODE-574-length-15774-cov-1.765259_pt1 | contig 15774 bp, 15 predicted proteins | sample MGYA00242572_ERZ504736 | MGnify/ENA primary metagenome ERZ504736 (study PRJEB26092, sample SAMD00036201) | human gut metagenome | host: Homo sapiens | study: EMG produced TPA metagenomics assembly of... | reverse complement strand
GAGTCACCGTCGGACCGGTCAACCGACGAGCGTGAGCAGCCACACCCACTGGCTTGTCGACCACTATGACGTCATCGTCTTCGTAGACCACTGCCATATCTCGTGCGATCGGTTCAGGCTCGGTCCGTTCCTCGACAATATCGAATTCGACGGTTTCGCCTGATTGCAGAGTCGATGATTTGGAAATGTCACGACCAAGCACGCGCGCCTGTCCACTTTCGATGAGTTCCGCGGCCTTGGCTCGGGAGATACCAAGCATCTTGGCCACGGCCACATCGAATCGTTTGCCGACAAGCGCGTCGGGTGCGGGAACAAGACGGCTCATGCGTTCTGGTCTCCGGTCGTCTGTTTCGTCTGTCCTGCGGCCTGTTCGTCAAGATCCTTCTGGCTGAAGGGCTCTCCGACAAACAGCAGTACGACGCGGCGACGCCCGCCACCATCAGGAAAATATCCGCAACATTGCCGACCGACCATCCGTAATTGAGGAAATCGACGACCTTGCCATTAAGGAAACCTTCGGCATACATCACACGATCGATGAGATTGCCCAATGCTCCTGCGAAAGCAAGAGCGAACACCACCGTCCATTTCATGGAAATGGTACGGATTGCCAGTACGGCCAACGCCACGCACGCCACGATGGCAAGCAACGAAATCAACCGGGTCATGTTGGATCCCATGCCCAAGGACGCACCCGGATTATGCACCAGCGTGAATGAGAGGATGCCCGGAATCACACGTACCGTCTGCCCGTCGGCAAGCGCCGACTGCGCCCATGCCTTGCTGATCTGGTCGAGTACCAGTGCCACAACGGCGATACACGCAAAGACGGCCACGCGGGTGCGCAGCCGTCTTTGATCATTTGTCATGATGTCAGACACAGCCTAATCTCAGTCGTCCTGGGAGTCCTGATCATAGTTGTTCGTGTCGGACACCTGGGACACGAGCTGGCCGAGGAATTCGGTAAGACGTGCACGGTATTCGGTTTCGAACTGCTTGAGGCCCTGAATGTTGCCTTCGATGACCTTGGTCTGCGCTTCGAGATTGTCGCGGACCTGCTGGGCGTAGTCGTCGGCTGCGGTACGGGTCTTCGAATCGTAGTCGAAGGCGCGCTTCTGCACTTCGGACTCGTATTCGTCGGCTTCGTTGTGCTTCGTGGAGAAGTAGGTATCACCATCCTGGGTCTTCTGAGCAAGATAGGCGTCGCTTCCTGAGTCTTCTGATCCAAGTAGGTATCACCCTCCTGCGTCTTCTGAGCAAGATAGGCGTTACCTTCCTGAGTCTTCTGATCCAAGTAAGCATTACCTTCCTGAGTGCGCTGCGCCAGATAGTCATCGCCTTCCTGAGCACGCTTGGTCAGATAGGCATCGCTTCCTGAGTCTTCTGGTTCAAGTAGCCATCAGCCTTGGCACGAGTGTCAGCCGAATACTGATCGGCTTCGGAACGGGTGCCTTCGGAGTAGTTGTCGGCTTCGGTGCGAGTGCGGTTGGAGTAATCGTTGGCATTGCCGATGAGCTCATCGTACCTACGCTGGGACTCGTCGGTGATTTCCTTAGCCTTGGCTTTGCCCTTGTCGACGTACTGGTCGTGCAGCTGCATAGCCAGGGTCAGCATGGCGGTGGCACGCTCCGGCTCCGTGTTGGCGCTGGCTGCGGCTCCTGCAATCTTCTGCAGGCTTCCGGTTTCGGTACTCGGTTCGACCTTGGCGACCTGCTCGCGCAGCTGGGCTTCACGCTGCTGCGATTCCTGCAGCTGCTGTGCAAGCTGCTGAATCTGCGCGGCCTGCTGCTGGGCACGCTCATCCTGCTGCTGGGACTGTGCCGCATGCTGCTGCGTGAGCTGCTGAGCTTGGGCGACCTGCTCCTGAGCCTCTTCAAGCCTTGCATTGAGCTGCTGGATCTCAGCCGCCTGCTGCTGGGCCACCACAACCTGCTGCTGTGCGGAAGCCAGCTGACGGGACAGGTCTTCGGTCTGTGCACGGAATGCGTCGCGCTCATGCTGCATGGAGGTCAGCTGTTCGCCCAGATCCGCCTGGCCTGCAGCTTCAGCGCCTGTGCGGTGAGCTGGTCGACCTGTGCGGACAGGCGATCCACCTGACCCTTGAGCTGTTCGTTCTGAGCCGACAGAGCACGGTTGCTTTCCTCAGCCTCGGTGAGCTTGGCTGCTGCGACCTGTGCGGCCTGAGCTGCCTGATCACCAGCGCCAGCTGCCTGCTCGGAGGCGGACTTCAATGTCGCGTTCTCCTGCTGCAGGGACTGAACCTGGGCGCTGAGCTCGGAAATCTTGGAGTTGAGCCCCGCAACATCCGGGCCGAGGGACTGAGTAGCCTGGCCGCTGGCAACCGCCTGCTTGCCAAGGGCCTCCACCGTCTCGGTTACCTGATCGAGAAAATCGTCGACTTCATCGACGTCATACCCCTCCTTGAACCTCACGGTCTGGAAGGTATGCTCTCTGATATCTTTCGGCGTCAACAGAGCCATAAATCTTACACCTCGCTTTGGGCTTGATGCCTTGCTGTTGTTGCTTTCATTGTTCGACTCTAGCACGGGACCACCGATTTTTTGCGAAAAATCGGCATTTGACATACATTAAATGAGGAAATCAATAGCAATGAGAATGAAATAAAGAACGATGAATGCCACATCGAAGTAGATGGGACCCAATGGAATAGGGCGGATATATTGGCGTAGCCAGCGCAGTGGGGGCTCCGTCAACTGGTAAACCGCGTCGATCAACGACGACACCAACCCCCGTGGACGCCATGCCGATGCCAACACAGCAACCCAATCGAGAATCATGCGAATGAACAGCACCAGAATGTAGGCATTCACCAAAAAGTGGACGATGCTACCGATCAAAGACAAAATCATGGGGCACCACCTTAGCAACAGAACATAACAAAGCCCCCATCACGGGTGACGGAGGCTTCATGCAGTCTGCTTTCGCAACGGCTTTCGTCTATATCAGTCGGCGAACAAATCGTGCGACGAGTTATTCGCCTGCGGTTCCTCAACCTTGATGTTCACCTGAGCTGGGCTCAGCAGGAACACGCGCGGAGTGACACGTTCGATGGAGCCACGCACGCCAAAAACCACACCCGCGGAAAAGTCCACAATGCGATACGCCACGGCCTCGGCCACACCGGTCAGGTTCAGCACCACCGGAACGCCGTCGCGAATGGCACGTCCGACCAGCTGAGCGTCCTCATAGGATTTCGGGTGAATCGTGGTGATACGGCTCACCCTTCCGCCTTGGAACGGGTTGGCTTTGGTCTGCTCGCGCGGTGCGGACGTCGCGGCAGGAGTCGAAGCCATCGGGGTCACGGAATGGTCGGAATCGAACGAGGTTTCGCTGCTCTCAGCCTCTTCGTTGAAATCCTCGTCACCTTCGGCAACGTCGGTCATGCCCAAATAGGACATCGCGCTTTTCATAAAACCTGCCATGAACGATCCTTCGCGTCTTCGCGTTGCTTTTAGCGCAGGAAATCCGGAATATCCAAATCGCCGGCATCGTTCGAAGACACCACTTCATGCTCGGTGGTCTGGTCGAATGACGGAACGACGGGTTCCGGAGTGGACGGAATATAAGTGGACAGCGGCTGCACCTTCGGGGCTTCCGGAGTCTGAATAAGCTGAGGCTGGGGCTGCTGCGGAACCGCCGCTGCCCTCGGGGCTGCGGACAACGCCGACAGCGGCACCGTGCTTTCCGCAGGCTCTGCCTGCTTCTGGGCTTCAGCCTGAGCCGCCTTCTTGGAGTTGGCATCAAAGCCTGCTGCGATAACGGTGACACGCACTTCGTCGCCGTAAGCGTCGTCGAGGGAAAGACCCCAGATGATCTGTGCTTCCGGATGGATGGCCTTGCCCACCAGCTGGGTGGCGGCGGCCGCTTCCTGCAACTTCAGATCGGACGGGCCGGCGATATTGATCAGCGCGCCGTGGGCACCCTCGATGCTTTCTTCCAGCAGCGGCGAGCTGATGGCGATTTCAGCTGCCTGGGTGGCGCGATCCTCGCCTCGTGCGGAACCGATGCCGAACAGTGCGGTGCCCGCGCCACGCAGAATAGCGTTGACATCGTTGAGTCGACGTGAATGTACGAGTTCGAAGGAATCAGGTCGGTGATGCCCTGCACGCCGGCCAGCAAGGCGGTGTCGGCGGTCTTGAACGCATCGACGATGCCGATGGTGCGATCGGAAAGCTCAAGCAGTCGATCGTTCGGAATCACGATCAGCGCATCGACTTCCTTGCGCAGATTCTCAATGCCAAGTGCTGCGGAAGCCGCACGCTGGGGACCTTCAAAGCTGAACGGGCGGGTAACCACCGCAATGGTCAGGGCACCCTGCTGATGCGCGGCGCGAGCCACGATCGGGCTTGCACCGGTACCGGTGCCACCACCCTCACCGCAGGTCACGAACACCATATCGGCGCCCTTGAGCGATTCCTCGATATCGGACTGATGATCCTGAGCGCTTGGCACCCTTCTCCGGGTCGGCACCTGCGCCAAGCCCGCGGCTGGTGGCATCGTTCAAGGAGATCTTGACATCGGCGTCGGAACGCATCAGGTCCTTCGCGTCGGTATTGATCGCAATGAATTCAACACTTGAAGACCCTCGGCAATCATGCGATTGACGCATTACCGCCAGCTCCACCAACACCGACAACCTTGATATTCGTTTTGTCGTTGAAATTGTCAGTCTGGGCAATCTCGCTCACCATAGTCTCCTGTCACTCGCGTTTACGCACAACTTATCGCAGACACGCTGCAGTACGCGCACTTTTCGCCGTGTGTAACGGCGTTTTTTCACTTTTTTATTGCTAACGTGTTCATTTCGCCTGCGATTTACCCTCTTTCGGTGCCCCCACGACGATTTAACCACATCAGCATGTCATATTCAATAGCTGGCGTCCATAGGATCATCCCCAAACAACGCCTGACGTTCATCATGCGTTGTTTCCCGTGATTCCAACCATCCGTAAGGCAGATGCACTTTCTTTGCGAAGCGCACGCGCCCCCTTGGCTTGTCGGCGATGCGTTCTGGGAACCGAATGTTCGGGTCGAGTCTGCCTATCTCGCGCCGGACATCCTCAAGATTTTCACATTCCATGAACGCGCGACGGGTGGAGCCTCCAACGGGGAATCCCTTGAGATACCACGCGATATGCTTACGCAGATCATGCACGGCCATCTGCTCATCGCCATCATAGAATTCGGTCAACAGTTCCGCATGGCGTTCAACCACACGGCACACATCTCCTAACGTGGGGTCAACACGCTTGTCGCTGCCAGCGAACGCATTCTTGATATCGGCGAACAGCCATGGCCTGCCTTGGCAGCCGCGGCCAATCGCAACGCCGGCGCAACCGGTTTCGGCAACCATGGCAAGCGCATCGTTCGCACCCCAAATATCGCCGTTGCCGAACACTGGAATGTCAAGCGCTTCGACCAGCTCGCCAATCCGGCTCCAGTCGGAATGCCCGCCGTAATATTCGGCGGTGGTACGCGCGTGCAAGGTCACCGCCTTGCAACCTTCCTCCTGCGCGATATGGCCCGCTTCCAAGAACGTTTCATGCTCATGGTCGATGCCGACGCGGATTTTAGCCGTCACCGGCACGTTGGCAGCATCGCAGACCTTGACCACACGCTGGATGATCTCGCGAAACAGATCCGTCTTCCACGGCAAAGCCGATCCGCCGCCGCGTCGGGTCACTTTCGGCACGGGGCATCCGAAGTTCAGATCGACATGGTCGGCCATGTTTTCGTCGATGACGATTTTCGCGGCCTGTTCCACGATCGCCGGGTTCACACCGTACAGTTGCAGCGAACGGATTTTCTCGCTCGGCGCGAAATGGCACAACCGCAACGCTTTGGGATTGCGTGCGACCAACGCGCGCGCGGTGATCATTTCGGCCACGTATAGACCGTCCGGTCCGTAGCTTTCGCAAATCACGCGGAACGGCCAGTTGGTAACGCCCGCCATAGGCGAAAGCACCACCGGGGTTTCAACGTGTACCGGCCCTAAATCAACAGGCTTCATAACCGGAGGAACCGACGGCCTCACCGCGTCGGTACGCGGGTCGAGCACGTCGGATTCCTCGTAAGCAGTCACAATGCTATCTGGCATAAGAACGCTATGATAACCAGTATCCAGCTTTAATACAAGCCACCGGCTTCGGCGATCTTGACGGACTCAGGCCAAGCCTCGCCGCCCATCTCAACCGGCACCTGCGGGTAACGTACATGCTTCTCGCCAATACGTGCGGCCACATAATCAGCCACCTTGTCGAGTGCGACGCGCTCCTGCTGCATGGTATCACGTTCACGAATGGTGACGGCCTGATCGTCAAGCGTGTCGAAGTCGACGGTGATGCACAGCGGGGTGCCGATTTCGTCTTCACGGCGATAGCGACGACCGATCGCACCGGCCTCGTCATAGTCGATCATCCAGTCATGCTGACGCAAATCGGCGGCCAGATCGTGTGCCACGGTCTGCAATTCCGGCTTCTTGCTCAACGGCAGCACAGCGCTTGACCGGAGCCAGGCGCGGATCAAGGCGAAGCACGGTGCGCTTGTCGACGCCGCCCTTGGTATTCGGGGCCTCGTCAACGTCGTAGGCGTCAACAAGGAAGGCCATGAGGGAACGGGTCAGGCCGGCGGCCGGTTCGATGACGTACGGCACGTATTTTTCGCCGGTGGCCTGGTTGAAGTAGCTCAGATCCTCGCCGGAATGCTTGGCATGCGCGGAAAGATCGAAGTCGGTACGGTTGGCGACGCTTCAAGCTCGCCCCAATCGGAACCCTGGAAGCCGAACTTGTATTCGATGTCGACGGTACGCTTCGAATAGTGGGCCAGCTTCTCCTTCGGATGCTCATAATGGCGCAGGTTCTCCGGCTTCACACCAAGGTCGATGTACCACTGTACGCGCGTCGATCCAGTACTGGTGCCATTCCTCATCGGTGCCCGGAGCCACGAAGAATTCCATTTCCATCTGCTCGAACTCGCGGGTGCGGAAGATGAAGTTGCCCGGAGTGATCTCGTTACGGAAGGACTTGCCCATGTTGGCGATGCCGAACGGCGGCTTGGAACGCGAAGAAGTCATCACGTTCTTGAAGTCCACGAAAATGCCCTGTGCGGTTTCCGGACGCAGGTAGTGCAGCGAGTTCTCGTCTTCGACCGGTCCGAGGTGGGTGCGCAGCATCATGTTGAAGTCGCGCGGTTCGGTCCAGTTGCCACGGGTGCCGCAATCCGGGCACACAATGTCTTTCAGGCCGTTTTCCGGCAGCTTGTCGCCATGCTTTTCGGCATAGGATTCCTCAAGCTTGTCGGCGCGGTGGCGCTTGTGGCAGTTGAGGCATTCGATCAGCGGATCGTTGAACACGGACACGTGACCGGAAGCCACCCACACGGCCGGCGGAAGAATAATGGACGTGTCAACGCCCACCACGTCGCCACGGGTGACGACCATGGAACGCCACCATTCGCGCTTGATATTGTCTTTCAGCGCAACGCCGAGCGGACCGTAATCCCACGCGGAACGGGTTCCACCATAGATTTCACCGGCGGGAAAAACAAAGCCACGACGCTTGGCGAGGGATACGACTTCATCGAGTTTGGATACAGCCACAATGCACCTTCTGGTTTGAACGGTTTGGGGTCTTTACAAGCGCAAAGCCTACCTTTACGCGGTGACAGAACGCCACCCGCGTTACTGTTTCGTGGCGTTCTCGTCTTCAACCGTGTCGTTGTCGAGCAATAGCGACAGATCTTGCAATCGATCACCACGGCATTTTCGTTTCGTCACCGTTTCTGTCAAGTGTGTAGGTCACATTTTCCGGCACGGCGATACGGTTGATGTTCTGCACGGATGCCACGAAATTACGCATGGCATCATAGCTTCCCGTGGCGGTGATACTTACCGACACCTGCACCAGCTGACCGGCTTGAATGGTACCTTGCATTTCAGCTGGAATGTCGGCGTCGACCGCATCATCGAAATTCACCGATTTGATGGCGACGCCGGTTCCCGCAGCGGACGCATCCAACGAATTGATGAATTCCTGCTGGTTATAGCCGTCTGGAATCTGCCGCTGCAACTGGCGCAAACGGTCTTTCTGCAGGCCGATCGTTTCGCTGGCGATGCGTAATGTTTCGATTTCGTCGCGTGTTTCCTTATTGTTCTCATCGATTTGCGCAGTTTGCGCGTCGGATGATTTGATATGGCTGATTTGCGGGGAAACGCCGACCAGCCATGTCAGCATGATGACGAAGACAATACCTGCGGCCAATGCGATCCATGCGATTTTATGCTTGTTCATGATTGCTCCCGATCATTCATTGGATGTTTCGTCAGTTGCGGTCGCGCTGTCGGTAGTATCAGTCGACTCCCCTGCCGCGGCTTTGTTCAGGCTGTCGCGTAGCTGCTGCTGCAATGCTCGGTTGGCTTCGTCAGCACCGGCCGCGTTGTCGCTTCGTGACGTGGTATTGGTATCCATCTTCAACGACACCGTTCCCGTGTATGTATAGGTGGTGCCGTTTTCATCGCTGTTTTCGGTAATGGAACTCACATAGCCTGTTTTATAGGTAGGAATTGCAGCAAAATTACCGATAAAATCTTTTGCAGATATGAAATCTGGAGAAAGAACGGTAAAATCAACGGAAATCACACCATTCCCAGACCATACTGAAGATGTAGCGCTATGCGAAGAAGCGTCAGACCCGCCAATCTGGAAGCTGCTCAACGACAGGTTCGTGTACTGGCCTCCAGCTGGCAGCGCGCCATTGAGCGAATCCACCACCTTCATCCAATCCATTTCGTCGTAGAGCGCGGCGATACGTGACCTTTGCGAATCGGACAGCGAGTTCAACGTGTCTTCCACGTCTTTGAATTCCGCCTTTTCCTTCTGCAACGACAGGGTTTTCGCCTGTGCCTCCTCCACGCGATGGTCGGCCCAGCTCACGCGCACCGCCATGCCCGCGCTGATGGCAATGGCCGCAACCACCACCACGATAAGCACGTATGACAGCAAGTATTTGATGGCACGATCACGGTTGAGCGTCACGATGGAACGTGGCAGCAGGTTGGCGCGCACATTCCATTCGGCGGGCAGATCAGCCTTTTTGGAGGGTTTCGAACTGCTCGCACGCAGCGCTTTGCCGATGTCGGAAATATTCATCGACAAAATCGAGGTTTTCTCGCCATCACTGGTTTCAGGATTCGGATTATCCTTGATTTTGCCGCGTCGACCGCGGTGGGAGCTGCCGATCTGCTTCATGCTTCCGTTGTTTTTTCTGCTCATCGTCCGTTCACCTCGCTTCTTTCCGATTACCAGTCCAAGCACTGCGCCCAAATCGATCGCGTGCGCCATGATGTTCTGCCGTTCCACTTCTTTGGAAAGCCGGAAACGGATGAAGGGGTCGCCGATCCGCACCACTTTGTTGATGGAACTGGCCAATACCGGCGGCAGTCCGATCAGCCGTGCGCCGGTTCCGGTAAGCACCACGCCGCTGATGGTGCCGCCCGCATGGTCCACGTCGTACAGGTTGAGCGTATTGCGGATGCCGACGATCAGCTGCGCCGTGGTTTCGCGGATGACTTCCTCGGCTTTTCGAGTCGTTCGTCGCCGGTCACGTTTTGCAGCGGATCTCGTTGCTTTGATGCGTTCGGCGTCTTCGAATGAGATACTGAGCGCGTTGGCGATGGCGTCAGTCACGTCATCCGCGCCGGATGGCACGACGCGCATGTAGGCGGGCTGCCCGTTTTCGAGCACGATCACGTCGGTGCCGTTGCCGCTGATGTTGACCACCGCTTCGGTCTGCTGCTGGTTGGTGTCGGCGAACAGTCTGGCAAGCGCGAACGGGCCCGCATCGATCGATGTGATCACAAATCCCGCGTCTTCGGCTGTGCGCGCGGTTTTTTCCAGTCCGTTACGCAATGTCGCCACGAGTATGCCGTGCAACTGTTTGCCTTGTTCGCTGTCGATGACGTTCAATGGCACGAAGTCGAGCTCGGATTCCTCAATAGGCAGCGGAATCATGCCTTTGGCTTGGAAAGGCAAGGTGGATTTCAGATCGTTCAGCGACATGTAGGGAAAGTCCGCCTCGCGAAACACCATGCGTCGGCTGGAGTAGACGAGAGCCGTGTCCTCGCGGGGGAATTTGAATCGCTTCACCAGTGTGTTCAGCAGTCCGGCCACCACATCATGGTCGACCACTTCGCCATCCACTACGGCTCCGTTCGGCAACGGGATCGCCTGGAAATGCTTGATGGTGGGCAGATCCGAATACGGGTCTGCTATGACCGCCGCACGGATGGCGTCGTTCGCGATCGACAGCGCCGTTATTGATCTCATGCTCTCTCCTTATATATAACGTGTTGCAGGTTGGCTGGGGATTGGTTCAGGCGAGTCCCGTCACTTGCAAGTACAGTGTGGCGATCGGAGCCCGACGAATATGCCAAGCCATATGCCGAGCAGCATGGACGGTCCGAACGGTATGCTCCATGCATATCGACTTTTTGCCGATAATCAGCACAAGACTTAAGAATCCTCCAATAAAGAAGGCTGCGAACGCCCCGATGATGAATTGCGACCATCCGAGCCAGCCCGTAATCAAGCCAAGTATGAACGCAAGTTTGATATCGCCATCGCCCATGCCACCTTTCCATATGATGGAAAGCAATAGGTAGAACGCGCCGAGCACTATCGCACATATCACAGCGCGACCGAGCCTGTTCCACTCATTCGTACCGAGTGATGCCAAAGCCAGCAGTGCCAGTGTTGCAATCAGCGTTGGCAATAGCACAACATTGAGGATCAGATGATGGTCGAAATCAATGTATGCGATCACGATCGAAACCGCTGCGAATACGTAGAGTTCCGGCAATATCCATGGCGAATACGCGCCGAATAGCGCCCCCAAGGTGACGGCGAGGAACGACAGTCCGCCCAACGCTTCCACAATCGGGTAGCGTACGGCGATCGGTTCTTTGCAATGCCGGCATTTCGCGCCGAGCACCAGCCAAGAAATGATGGGAATATTGTCATACCATGCGATCGGGGCTTCGCAGTTCGGGCAGAAACTGCGTTTCGGATTTACCAAGCTGATGTGGTTGGGCACGCGCCAAATCACCACGTTCAGAAACGATCCGAAAATGCAGCCGATTACCAGCGATGCCACGAGTAGCAGCACCACAGTTGGCGTATCGTTCACAATGCTCATGTTCACATCCATCTCGCGCAGCGCTCACCATGCGATAGTGGACGGGTTCAGTTCTTTGGATGTCACGTAGCCTTTGGTGGAGGATGGCTCCAATGTGGTAGAACTACCACCGCCATAAATCACGCCGCCGCCTGAGCCGCCTGTTCCGAGGTTAACCGAGCGTTCCACACCTGCGATTTGATTTCTCGGTTCAAAAAGTCTCGTGCCGATCCGCATTTGGCCATAATCACGTCGGCATGCCCGTCGATACGTCCGGAGTATGAGGGATTGCCGTCGATTTTGTCTCCCGGATACACTTCCGTCAGGCATTGACCGTTGAGTTGGAACGTACCTTTACTGTGCTCGTCAGACGCTTTTTCGTTGTATCGGGTGAATGTTGGCGCAGCGAGCATTCCATAAGTTGGAATTTGCCCGAACCGCCGAACCCATAGCAACGCTTCGACCCGTTCACCATCGTCCAAATCTGCGTGTTCACGCCACTGCCGTCACTCGACGTGTCTTCAACATATTCGGCCTGATCGGTTTTACGCTTGGTGGAATCGGACACCCCGCAGTAGTCGATCTGATGCAGATCGGAAGATGATTGCGCCGGATTGCCATTGATGGTGTTGTGGTAGCAGTATGGGTTGAAATCACCGCCACCCACTCGGCAGGTTGACGTGTATGCGTCGAATCCGTCTTGCGATGACGAAATGCAGAATCCGGACGTTTCATTGACGATCTGCTTCGTGGCATAGCCGGCTTCTCCCGCCTGTCCGAACGATGCGGTGGCGTCTTCGAAATCACCGTTCACGTCGAACCAGGATTTCACGTCGGTGAGCGAATAATCCCACTTCGACACCATCAGGAAATGCGGAGTCAAATCGACAGCATCATCGACGTTGGACGCCCAGTGACCGCCGCTCAGATATTGAATAGTGGCGCCCACATTCGCCTTGTTGGAAACTTCCAGCACTTGGAAGCGGGTCTTCTTCTGCATTTGCACACCGCCAACGGCATAGCCTTGCGATTCCGGCAGAGACGCATCATACTTGTTCGCCTCATCGCGCACGCTATCTAGCTCGTTGTAGTAGCCCGCATTGATGAAACCGTTATAGAACGCCCACTTCTGGTATTTGTTGAGCAGGCTTGACGGATCGTTCTTTTCGTCTTGCTGCGCTTTCTTGTCAGGATCGGTGTAATAGTCGCTTTGGTAGTTGGGGCCGTACGACTCGCCGCATTTCTGCAATGTGGCGGCTCCTGCAGTGCCTCCGCCAACATGCGTAATGTCAGCTCCGGTAACGCACAATGTCAGATTGGATGCAGGGCGAATGGAATCATCCTTCCAATACACCCATGTGTTCAGGTCTTTGTAGGCGCCGTTGGCTTTGCACTGTTCCGTGTAATACAGGTCGTCGCTGCTGGAGTCTTTCTTATGCGCCTGCATAAGAATCACCAACGCCGATCCTTCCACCGGCTTGCCGTTCGGGTCAAGCATGGCGTCAAGCGTTTCGACCTTGTCTACAGGCTTGGTGGTGGCAAGCATGCAAGTTTGGTTTGCCGGATTCATAGTGATGGTATTGCTCATAGCGTCGGCCGCATTCTTGGAGCCAGGCTTGTTGACATAGTTCACCATGCCGGTCGGATCACCGTTCTCATCGACATCATATGAGGCGATTTCCTTCCAGGTCGGCTGGTTGGTACGGCGCTCGTTGTTTGGCGCTGCCGCGTAGAAGCCCATACCGAGACGTCCACCCTTGGTGGAAATCACGTAGCTGTCATCACCGCTCGCTGTCTCGATTGGTAGATGGCGCTCATGGCTCGGCGCGCGCTGGTTTCCGTACCCGCGCTTCGCCCATTCGGATACCTGTTGATATACCCGTAGGAACGCACCCACGCATATTTCGCGTTCTTCAGCTCGCTTTCGGATGTGAGTCGTTTGGCCGGCGATGAGCTTGGATCGTCGTCATAATATCCGATTTGCACTCGGTACGAGATATCGTCTGGAGTGAACGAGCTCACGCCCGTTGCCGACACGTCGTTGCTGACTTCCGCATTGTTGAGCAGCACCGACCCGTCCGATGCTGTAGTGAAGGTCTCATCCAAGCTGGCATTGCCAGTGTTTGATGCGGTCGACGGTAGCAGTTTCTTATAGTCCTTGCTTGCTTCCGCTTCGCGCAGGAAACTCAATGCCACTTCGAGTCCAGATTCGGCGGCATACCCGACTTGCGCGTTCGCCTTATTATTCCTGTACGGCAATGCTTGCGAAAGCAGTATGGTCATTACCAGTGCCGACGTGGTGAGCACCACCATTACGAACAGTACCGCGAGCATCATGGCCGCGCCCCGCTCCCCCATGCGTTGGCATAATCTGGCACGATACCTGCGGTTGAGTCCGGCCCACAATCCGTTCTTCATGTTCAACCTTCCCGCTTTCGCTTACGCTTGCCCGTTGATGGCGTCGAACATGGAGAACATCGGCATATACAATGCCACCACCATGAAGCCGACCACGCTACCGAGCACCAGAATCATCAACGGTTCCAGCAACGAAGTGAGCTGTTTGGCCATGGATTGCGCTTCTTCGTCATACGCTTTGCCCGCGCTGGCGAGCATCTGGTCGATGGCGCCGGAATCCTCACCGATCGCCACCATCTGCACCATCATGTTCGGGAACACTTTTTCGGTACCCATACTGTCCGCCAGCCTATAGCCGCGTTCCACGAGTCGAGACACTCGTTTGGACGCTTCGTCGATTACATAATTGCCGGATGTGGATCCGACAATGTCAAGCGCCTGCAGAATGGGCACGCCCGAAGCGAGCATGGATGTGAAATTGTTGCAGAATCGCGCCAATGCCACATTGGTGGTCAGTTTGCCGAACACGGGCGCCTTCAACGTGAACGGATCCCACCAGGTACGAATGATGTCTTTGTTGCGATTGCGCTTCCAAAACATGACGAACGCCACCGCGCACACAATGATCACGGGAATGCCAACCGGTGCGGCCTTGCCATATCAACCATGATCTGCGTGACCCATGGCAGTTCCGCGCCCATCGACGCATACATGCTGTCGAACATGGGCACGATGGTCAGCAACATCACGCCCACCAGCAGCACAGCAATGCCGAGCACCACCACCGGGTAAGCCAGCGCGCCTTTGATCTGACCTTGCAAACGCACGTCCGCTTCAAAGCTGTCGGCCACGGTAATCAGGGATTTGTCAAGGAAGCCGCCGGTTTCGCCGGCCCGCACCATGTTGGTCATAATGGGCGGGAACAGATGGTCGGGATTATTGTCCATTGCTTCGGAAAACGATGATCCCGCCTCAACCTGCTGCATGCAGTCACGTACCGCATTGCGCAGTTTCACATTTCCGATTTGTTCAGTAACGATATTCAGTGCGCGAATCAGGGAGACGCCTGCCGCCACCATGGTGGCAAGCTGACGTGACATAACCGCGAAGTCTTTTTTGCTTGGATATTTTTCGAACGCTTTGATTTCAATATTGGTATTGAGACCGGTGCCTGCGTTCACGTCAACAAGTTCCGTTGGAATCAGACCGAGCTTATTCACGCGATCGATAGCCTGATCTCGCGTCTGCGCTTCGATAACGCCCTTCTGCTTGGTGCGGCCGTCAGCGGAAACACCCTTGTAACGCCACTTCTTGGTGCCGTTTTGAAATGCCACTTGCGCCTGTTCCCTGGCCATTACTCCCCCATGGAATGATTGACGAACAATAGAACGAATATGGATATGGAACAAGGTATCGGAGCGATACCTCATACGCTCCGATACCTTTAGATCCCATAGTCAGCGGGGCAATCAGTCTTGCTTCGCAACCAAATCCTTATGATCTGTACTGCTGACGGAACCATTTGCCGAATTATAGACATAGTTCTTGCAGCCCGTGTTGTTCGAGTTGGTGCCCTCGACCGTATAAGTTCCGGCACCCGCCGTCGCAGTAATCACGATAGTGACGCCATCGCTCACCGTAACTTCATTGCCATCATAGATGTCGCACTTGCTGTTAGTTGACGAACCGGTGCAAGAAGAAGCCTTCAGAGTCGGAACTTTCCCATTATTGTTAGTCATGATGGTTTCCATCACAAGGCTGGCGTTCTTGACGTCGGACTCGGTCTGGGAGTTCCAGGCCGACTTGCGCTGGTTCAGGTAGATCGGCACGGAGATGGCGGCGAGGATGCCGATGATGATGACCACCACGAGCAGCTCGACGAGGGTGAAGCCCTTTTCGCCCTTGGCGCGGCGGTTGAGTGCGTTGCGCACGCTCTTCATAATTGAATCCTTCTTTCCTTCGGGAAAGGTCGCCGCTCGCATCCCACGATGGAGCTTCGCGGCGTTCTTCTATCGATCGTCCCCTTGTGGGGGCTGCTGGCTCACATAACCAACAGTCCTAACTTTATCCGCATTGACATCGTTTGCAGAACCATTATTCCGGCGTCAATCGTTTTACGAGCGTTTCATTTTCGATTCATTTTCCCCTCATCCTTCATCCGCACAAAAGCGCTTTAGTTTACCCCACAACCCCCTTCACAACCATCAAGCAAATCACACTTTTTCA
>ENA-OQIC01000572-OQIC01000572.1-human-gut-metagenome-genome-assembly--contig:-NODE-572-length-15790-cov-4.438933_pt1 | contig 15790 bp, 19 predicted proteins | sample MGYA00242572_ERZ504736 | MGnify/ENA primary metagenome ERZ504736 (study PRJEB26092, sample SAMD00036201) | human gut metagenome | host: Homo sapiens | study: EMG produced TPA metagenomics assembly of... | reverse complement strand
GAAATATTGCTACTGTTCACTTCGTTCACAGTAACGTAGCCAAAATTCATTCCAGATTGCCTGCGGCAATGGAATTTTGGCTTGTATGTCTCGGGATTTGGCATATTCATGCCAAAACACCTCGCGGGATAGTGGTGTGTGAACAGTAACAAAATATTTCCATTGACCGAAATGTTAAGTTTCTATTCCATAAATCGTAAAAATATGTTATGCTTGTTGCAGTAAATATGACTTTGCGGTTAATTGCCCGTTACATTGCTGTGCGTTTTTTTGTCTGCCGGTCATCTGAAGAATCTGGCGGAATGGGGTTGTATGTTCACACAGCAGAAGTCAGAAATATGATTAGAGGATAGTACTTAAACATGAAAATAAAAAAAGAGAGAGCGGCGGTGCCGTACTCCTGCCTGATCGATAACATTAAAGTTTTGCTTATCTTTCTGGTAGTATTTAACCATATTATTGCATTTAACCTTGTAAAGGTAGACACTGTAGTGAGATATGTGTGGTATGCGATCACGATTTTTCACATGCCTGCATTTGTTTTTATTTCAGGATATCTGTCAAAGAAACCTCAGAATGTGCTGAAGAATTTTAAGAACCTGCTGATCCCTTATGTTCTGGGATATACCTTAACCTGGTATTCACAGATATGGCTGGGCAGATCTGTAGATTATGAGATACTGCGTCCTACCGGAAGTGTCATGTGGTACATACTGGCACTGTTTATTTACCGCCTTACCATTGAGGCCCTGGGTAAGATCAGATTTATTGTTCCGCTCAGTATCCTGTTCGCATTATGGGCAGGAACCAGACCGGAATTTACCACATTCCTGTCATCATCAAGAATCGTGGTATTTTTCCCGTTCTTTGTTGCGGGGTATCTCTGGAAGAGTGAATATATCACAGCGATCCGTAAATTTAAGGGAAAATGGATCCTGGTGGCAATCTCCGGAGTCCTTTTGTGGGCGATACCGAATTATATGATCCCAAATGAAATGGGAATTGCTATTTTCCGAGGTAATCATGGATATCAGCTCTGTGGCCTGACGGATCCTCAGGGAGTGATCCTCAGACTGCTGATGTATCTGGTATCTTTCGTAGTTGTCTATACGATGCTTGCGTTAGTGCCGGACATCAAACTGCCACTCACCTATGTGGGACGACATACAATGGGAATTTATTTCTTCCATTATCCGATCATGATCATTATGAATGGTTTATACATCCTGATGCTTCCTGCAATGAACAATGTATGGGTGCTTCTGGGAGTATCACTGGTATTTGTACTTGTACTGGGAAGTCTGCCTGTGGATCTGCTTTATACGGGTGTTCTGAATCTGATCGCATTTATCCTGATCAAGAAGGATAAGACAGTCAGAGATGAAGGCCTGGAAGAAGAGTATGACAGCGAATATGATGAATATGAACTTCTCAGAAGAAAGAAAGCCATCGCAGAGCTTGCGGCAACGCTTGATTCAGAGAGTGAGCAGGACGGACATGTGGAGAAAGTAAATATGGACGAGGATACACCGGATCATACTTCTTCCGACAGTCATGAAGCTTCAGCAATGTGGCCGGCATGGAGCTGGAGATTGAAGAAGATAATCTGGATGATATCCCTGATGAACTGATCAAAGGGGAAGAGGAGCTTTCGCTGGAAGACCTGATCCAGGAACTGGAAGCTACTACCAGAACGATGGACGACAATAAAGAACCATAAACACAAAGGAAGAGTTTTGAGATACAAAAACAGTATTTCAAAACTCTTCTTTTGGTAAAGTTAACGTGAATTTAACATTTTTGTAACGGACAGGTGACGGAAGTTGGGAAGTATGATATAATCAAAGTATCTATCGTATGGAGGTTACTGTGAACGGAGTGAACAGTAACGTATGGAGCAGGAAAACTGTTCGGCAAAATAAGAATATTTTTTTCAGGGGAGTTATGACGAAAGAATGAAGAGAGTAATCACATATGGCACTTTTGATCTTTTTCATAAAGGCCACTACAATATTATCAAAAGAGCAAAAGCACTTGGTGATTATCTGATCGTAGGTGTCACAAGTGAGAGCTTTGACATTGAGCGGGGCAAACTCAATGTGCGGGACAGCCTCATTAAGAGAATCGAGAATGTGCGAAGGACGGGGCTGGCAGATGAGATCATCATTGAAGAATATCAGGGACAGAAGGTCAATGACATCATTAAGTATGATATTGATGTCCTGGTGGTAGGATCTGACTGGAGAGGGAAATTCGATTACCTTAAGAACTACTGTGATGTAGTTTATCTGGAAAGGACCAAGAATATTTCCAGTACAAAGCTTCGCAGTGAAGGTGTTATCTTTAATATGGGAATCGTGACGGATGATATCCGGGATAATGATTTTGTGGAGGAATCCAAATATGTCAGCGGAGTTCATGTGGAACGTGTATTCAGCGAGGATCACGAGACTGCACAGAGATTCTGTGATAAATATGAGTTAGGTTCCTGCTGGAACAGCTATGATGAATTTCTGGCAGATGTAGATATTGTTTATATCAAGACATCGCTGAACCGGAGAGCGGAATATATCGAGCGAGCGCTGAAAAAAGGAAAATATGTGATCAGTGATTCGCCCATGACACTTTCCTCAGAGAAACTGCGCTACCTGTTTCAGGTGGCAAGGGAGAACAATGTGGTTCTCATTGAACGGACCACACTGGTCTACCTGCGGGCGTTTAATCAGCTGGTATGGCTGGTACACAGTAACCTGGTGGGAGATCTGGTAAGTGTCAAATGTGCAATCTCCCAGGATGATTTTGAGGGCGGCAGGACTTTTAATGAGACGGTCTGCACAGCTATCTGCGCAGTACTGAAACTGCTGGGAAAAAAATGCCAGGATATCAACACCAATGCGGTCCACAATCAGGAAGGCCGTTTTGTATATGATATGATTTCCATGAAATACGCCGGTGCACTGGCGACTATTGAGATCGGAACAACGGTTGACATTGAGAATGAACTTGTGATCATCGGAAGCAACGGCAGGGTAACTATCCCTAATGACTGGTGGAACACCGGATACTTTGAAGCCAATATTTCAGGAAAAGAATTTCTGAAAAGGTACAGCTTTAACTTCGAGGGAAATGGTTTCCGCTATCTGCTGCAGGAGCTGATGATCATGATCAGAGACAAACGGACAGAATGTACCCGGCTTTTCTATGATGAGTCGGTAAGAATAATAGAAATTTTGGAAACAATCAACAGAAAGGACAATTCATGACGGAGAAACAGAAATACCTCCTGAAGCTTTTCAGGGAGGTTGATGAAATCTGCAGAGAACATAACCTCAGATACGTGCTGGCAGGAGGCTCCCTGATCGGAGCTCTCAGACATGAGGGATTTGTTCCCTGGGATGATGATGTAGACCTTTATATGCCACGTTCGGACTGGGAGAAATTCATAGAGATATGCAAAACAGAACTCCCGCCTGACAGAGAGATACAGTGTTCGGAGGTGGACAGAAACTATACAAATTCATTTCCGCGCTACGCATCCACCAATACTTGTGCCATCCATAAGAGCCAGATTATCGGGAAGGACTGTGGCGGAGAGATCATAGACATTCTTACACTGGATCCTGTTCCGGCTGATGACAAAGAATACGAGAAATATAGAACACATATGATGATCTACTCAGATCTTATCAATATTTCCGTAGGTTACAGTGACCGCTGGGAGATACCTGCATCCATGTATCTGAAGTATCTTCTTTCTTATATTTTTCTTGGTAAAAAAAGAACACTGGCAAAGCTTGAGAAGATCATGTTCTCTTATAAAGAAGAGGAATGTGACCGTTATGCCATGCGCTGGGGCGGCTGCCCGTTTCTTTTCGATAAGGATATGATGTTCCCTGTAAAGGAGGGCATCTTTGAGGGAAAAAAGGCAATGATCCCAAATAAGTGCAGTGACTATCTGATCTGGCATTATGGAGACGAGTGGTCATATATGCCTCCTCATGATAAGAGGGAGGGTCATGTAGCAGTGTGTGTAGATGATCTTCCTTATCAGGAGCTACGTGAAGAATACATGCCGAAGATCAATAAGGAAAGATTGCGCTGGGACAGTGTGTTCCGAAGTTCTACAATATGCGCATTGCGAAAAAAAGCCATAAGGTCCGCCAGGATGGGCTTGTAATGAAAGCCCGCGCTGTTGCACTGGACCTGCAGAGAGCGATCGATGAATCAGGACTTAAGATCAGTGAGCTGGTGGAAAGCAGATCTTTCCGTAAGCTGAGTGCACTTTTTGGCTCTTATTATAAGAATCAGCTCAGTGCTGACTTTATCGGAAGAGAAGACTATACCAACATTTATGCTTTTTATCATCCAACACTTGTGGAGATACCTGACGATGTATTCTATGCGGCAATGCTTACTCTGTTTTATACAGAACGTGTGTCAAAGGCATATCGGATGATGCAGGTCCGTCAGCAGCTTGACCATTTGAGTCCTGAAATGGAGAGACTGAAAGAAGATATTGAGTTTTTCAGGAAAGCTGCGGATCATTATGAATTCCATCGGATAAAGGAGGCAGAACAGATCGTCAATGAGCTTCTGAAGAAATATCCGGGACATCCGGGATTTATGAAATTTAAGTGCAGGTTCCTGATGGAGGATGCGGGAGAGAACCGGATCGAAGCAGAACGTTTTCTTGATAAGGCTCTTAAGATGTTTCCTGAGGATGGTTATTTCCTGAAATATAAGGCAGATATCCTCTGGATGGATGGCGAGATGCAGAAAGCGGCAGAGCTTTATCTTCAGGTAAAGAATAAGACAACTAACGGAATTGTATGGATGGAGATGGATAGATTCTTCAGAGGATACAAATCTGAAATCCTGAAAAGCTGTGAAGAGCTTATTGCAAACCACAACAAGAAGGAGGCTCTCGCATTGATGGAGTTGTGGAGTCGTCTGATACCTGAGGATGATGATATCCAGGGAGCATTATATCTGGCAAAAACAGTGTGTGCACGTAGCAGAGCGAGATAGAGAAAGAAATCGGTGAAATCCGGGCTGTGATCGGCACACAGATGATCACGTCAGTCAGTGTGGAGAAAAATCCGGGAAAAAGCAGAAAACAGATAAAATCAGATAGAACATCAGATGAAACATCGGCTGATGATGTGAATAAAAAAGTATCAGATCCGTCAGCAGAAACTGAAGAAGTTAAAGCGCCGGCGGATATACAGGTTAAAGTTTCAGAAGAACATAAGATGTACAGGAAAGCTCTTACAAGAGCATGGAAGCGGCTGGGGTATTCCGATGAGCTTGCAGAACTGCGCACCCAGATCATCTGTACAGGTGAGGAGAGCGAATTGGAGTGGCTTGCAGAACAGGTACGAAACCGTCAGTTCCGCAGAGAAGAGAAAGCCTGCGCTTATAAGCTGGTGGGTGATGTCAGGATGAAACAGGGACAGACCAGGGAGGCTTTTGCAAATTATAAGAAAGCACTGGAATATGAGATGCCTTCTTATGTAAGAACAGAGCTGTACCGTATTTTTATCAATGATCTGAACGATGGCAGCAGACAGGCGAAAAGCTTTGGAAAGAAGACGGATATTACAGTTGTGCTTGATAAATGGCTTGATAAATATGAAAGTATTGAAGATATTAAGAAAATCGTGCAGACTGTAACTGTTAAGTGACATCAATAGAAATGGAGTAAAGAGTTGAACAAAAAACAAAAGGTGATTTTATCATTATTACAGGAAATCGATGAAATATGCCGCCGGAATAAAATAGAATATTACCTCTCTCCACGACTGACACTCTGCGCAGTGGAAGGGCATCCTTTCCCACAGAATCCCATGTTTGGAGTTGTGCTGATGAAAACAGCGGATATGGAACGGTTCCGTCTGGCTGTGGATGAAGATCCAAGGGAAAAGAGAGCACTGGAATCCATGAAGAGCCACAAATGGTTCTCAGGATTTTATCTGAGATACACCAATACAGATACTCTGTGCCTGAATCTGGACAACACCAGAGACTACGCATTCCCGGGAATAGGAGTCAATATTTTTCCGCTCAGAACGCCGGCAGCTTCTGTAAAAGCAGAACGCAGATTATCCAGAGATGAGAATGCATGGACAGAGCTCTGTCATATCAATTATGCAGATAGAAATTTCAGGAGCAGGGTGAACCGTACAATTATGCGGCTGCAGTGCATGATAACCGGGCGACAGGGACAGGCTGCACATTTGTATGACAGGCTTGTCAGATCCTGCCAGCAGCCCGGAGCAAATAAATATATCCTCAAAAGAAGAAAACAGACTACCATTTTCCCTGCAGAAATTTTGCGGAGAGTAAACGTGTCACTCTGGAAGGTGCAGAACTCCAGGTTCCGGCAAAAACCGCAGAGTATCTTACCATAAGCTATGGAAAGAATTATAAAGATGCAAAGGAACCCCGCTATGTGACACCCATTGCGCTGGTGGTCAGTGCGAGGGTAAGCTATACACAGTTCTGGAAAGAATCCGGAAACTTTGAGAAATACTGTAAAGAGCGAATGAAAAATGCCCGCAAACTTGCCAGAAGCAGGCGGCACAAAGACTACTTCAACGAATGCTGGGACTATGTAGAGTTCTGTGGGGAGCGCCTGAATCTGAGTGTTTCCTATGAGAAGCAGAAAGACTACATTAAGAACTTGTATAAGAATGAAGATTATATGACACTTGAGAGGGTATTTCGTCCCTATTTCAAGATGATGCAGAAGAGTCTGCAGAAGAATGAACTCTTTGCAGAGGACGAAGAGATTTTTGACATTTATGTAGACGTACTGGAGAAAACAGGAAAGACAGTACAGAGAAGTAAGATCGGCACGCTGATCTGACGGGAGGGAACATGAAACTTTCAGATTATATTGTTACGTTTTTGCAGAAAAAAGGAATCCGCCATTTCTTCGGCTATCAGGGAACCATGATCGCACATCTGGTAGACTCCATTGAGAGAAATCCGGAGACAGAGAATCATTCCGGTTACAATGAACAGGGGCAGCTTTCGCAGCCTGCGGATACGCACAGGCGAAGGAAGAATGTGCCTGCGCCTATGCTACCAGCGGACCGGGAGCCATCAACCTTCTGAGTGGTGTGGCAGATGCCTATTACGACTCTCTGCCTGTGATCTTTCTGACAGGGCAGCTGAACACGTATGAGTACTCCGGGATTAAAGGACTGCGTCAGCAGGGATTTCAGGAGACAGATATTGTGGCAATGGCGAAACCGATCACCAAATATGCTGTTCAGATACGAAACCCTGAGGACATTGTGGAGGAATTAAATAAAGCATACCATATTGCAACCACAGGACGCAGAGGACCGGTGCTCATCGATCTTCCCATGAATATCCAGAGAAGTGAAGTGGAGAATCCGGTCTATGACATGACTTTTGAGGACAAACATACAGATGCAGCTGCAGCACAGCAGGCGGCAGATACGATTCTGGAAGCACTGGAACAGGCAAAACGTCCGGTGATCATGCTGGGCCATGGCGTGGACAGCAGCTTCAGCCAGCAGAAACTGATCCGCTTTGCACAGAAGAGACAGATTCCGATCATCACCAGCGTTCTGGCGAAATCAGTTCTGGGATACGACCATCCGCTGAATTTCGGGTGCATCGGCGGTGCCTATGGACACCGTTATGCAAATATGATCGCCAATGCAAAAAGCGATCTGCTTCTCTGTTTTGGCATTTCTCTGTGTACCAGACAGATCGGAACCAAAGTACATGAATTTGCCAGAGGTGCAAAGATCATACGTATAGATATTGATCCATACAATCTTCAGAGAGATATCCATGAGAATGGTGAGAATGAGGTAAAGCTTCAGGCAGAGACAGGAACAGTGATTGATTGTCTTGCAAAAGTGAATGATCCTGATATAGAGGGTGTAAGTGACTGGTTGAATGTCTGCACAGAGATTAAAGAAAATCTTCAGGCAGTTGATGATGCCACACCAGAAAGATATCCGAACCGTATGATCGCAGACCTCAGTGATATGCTGGAGGATACCTCCGCGATCGCAGTGGATGTAGGACAGCATATGGTATGGAGTTACCAGTCATTCAAGAATCATGAAGGACAGAAGCTTCTTTTCTCCGGCGGTCATGGCGCTATGGCTATGGACTTCCGGCTGCAATAGGAGCCTATTATGCAACAGGAAAACCAACTGCCTGTATTTGTGGAGATGGTGCACTCCAGATGAATATCCAGGAACTGGAGTGGGTGAAGAGAGAGAATCTTCCTGTTAAGATCATGGTTATGAATAATGAAGCACTTGGCATGATCCGTCACCTGCAGAGAGATTATTTTGACTGTCTGTTCGCAGGAACCACAGACGGCTGCGGTTTTGCTTCCTGTAATTTCGCAGAGGTGGCAAAGGCTTACGGCATTCCCGCACTGAGAATGCTCTGCGATGCAGTCAGAGAAGAAGCACCGGAATTTCTGGAAGGGGAAGGCCCGAAACTTCTGGAAGTTATGCTGGAGCATGGAACTTTTGCATATCCCAAGACCTGTCTGGGTGAACCGATCCATAATCAGCAGCCATATGCACCGAAGGAAGTTTATGACAGACTGATGGAATTGTAGGAGTGAAGAATATATTTCGGTAATGTGGAATATATAATATAGAAGGAATTTTTTTGCAGGCAGTCTGTTTTATGGAAGTGGGGAGACTCCCGCATGACAGAGAACAGATCTGTCTGTATTATAGATGAATAAAAAGAGGGAATACAAAATGAGCAAGGTAACAGTGATCACAGGCGGCACCTCCGGAATCGGACGCGGTATTGTGGAGAAGATACTGGCAAACTCAGCAGAAGATGATCTGATCTTTGCCACTTACGCTCACAATGCATATAAAGCCAATGAATTCTGGGACAGCCTGAAACCGGAAGACCAGGAGAAGCTTATTATTCTGAAAGCGGACATGTCTTCCTATGACGATATGATGAATTTCGTCGGAGAAGTAAAAGAGAAAGCAGGACATGTAGACTGGCTGATCAGCAATGCGGGAATCAGCACTTACGATAAATTTCAGGATTACACTTTCGAGGAATGGAATAAGATCGTAAATACCAACCTGTCTGTACCTGTATTTATGATCAAAGAATTTATGCCTGTTATGACAGAAGGCGGAAGAGTACTCTTCATGGGTTCCTATGCAGGGCAGCAGGCATACTCCTCCTCTTTGGTATACGGCGTGACCAAGGCTGCCATCCACTTCCTTACCAAATCGCTGGTAAAGGAATTTGAGCCAAAAGGCATCACAGTCAATGCCATTGCCCCCGGTTTCATCCAGACGCCCTGGCATGAGAACCGCACACCGGAAAGCTACGAACGCATCAACCGCAAGATCGCATTGCACAGATTCGGTGAGATCAAAGACGTGGCAGATATGGCGTACAGTATACTTACCAATAACTACATGAATGGGAGTATTGTAGATATCCATGGAGGATATGATTACTTCTGATAAAGTTCAACAGAAGAAAAGGGTATGGGTATTTTCAGAAGAAATACCATACGGCGTCGGATAGCTGCGTTTCCTGTAAAAATATGCGATGAAATATAGGCATAAATAATAAGAAAAGACTTGACTTAGGCATGCCATGTGTGATAAACTTGACAAGCGACATGGAAGTTAGGTCTTTTTTTTTATGCCCGAAAAGATGACGGATACATCGTCCGGCATGAGGAAAATGACCATGCAAATGAAAACACTGGAGGTGGAAGTTGTGCGCGTTAAGATTACATTAGCATGTACCGAGTGCAAGCAGCGTAACTACAATATGACTAAGGAGAAAAAGAACCATCCTGAGAGAATGGAAACTCAGAAATATTGTAAGTTCTGCCGCAAACACACTCTGCATAAGGAAACAAAGTAATCCAAGGTAACTGGACGAAACAGTTACTCACAGAGAATTGTGAGGTCAGGCTATGCAAGGAAATGAAAAATCTGCTGGCAAGAGCCAGAAGAAGAGTTGGTTTCAGGGACTTCAGTCAGAATTCAGGAAGATTGTCTGGACAGACCGCAATGAACTGATTAAGCAGACTATCGTGGTAGTTTGCGTGTCGATCGTGCTTTGCGTACTGATCAGCGTCATGGATTCATTTATTCTCGAAGGCATTAATCTTTTAATGAAATAAGGATAAGGTGATTGTATGTCAGAAGCGAAATGGTATGTTGTTCATACTTATTCCGGGTATGAGAACAAAGTAAAAGTCGATATTGAAAAAACCATCGAAAACAGACACCTGGAAGACCAGATCCTTGAAGTTCGTGTTCCGCTGCAGGAAGTGGCTGAGCTGAAAAACGGGGCTCTGAAACAGGTTCAGAAGAAAATGTTTCCTGGCTATGTACTTCTCAACATGGTTATGAATGACGATACATGGTATGTTGTCCGTAACACCAGAGGTGTGACAGGCTTCGTTGGACCAGGGTCCAAGCCGGTACCGTTGACCGAGGAAGAGATGCTTCCTCTTGGTATCAAGAAAGAGGAAATTCAGGTCGATTTCGCAGAGGGTGATACAGTTGTTGTCACAGGCGGTGCCTGGAAAGATACCGTTGGTGTTATCACTGCCCTTAATGTGCAGAAACAGACAGCAACGATCAATGTTGAACTTTTCGGCCGCGAAACGCCGGTAGAAATTAGTTTCGCAGAAATCAAACAGATGTAACAAGCAAAGGTAACAATATCGTGGGAGGGACCATAAACCCCCGCCAATACCACATAGGAGGTGCCGAAAAATGGCAAAGAAAGTAACAGGATATATCAAATTACAGATTCCGGCTGGTAAAGCAACTCCAGCACCACCTGTAGGTCCAGCTCTTGGACAGCACGGTGTAAATATCGTTCAGTTCACAAAAGAGTTCAATGCAAGAACAGCAGATCAGGGAGACTTAATCATTCCTGTAGTTATCACTGTTTATGCAGACAGAAGTTTCAGCTTCATAACCAAAACTCCGCCGGCTGCAGTTCTTCTTAAGAAAGCTGCTAAGATCAAATCCGGTTCCGGCGTACCGAACAAGACAAAAGTTGCTAAGGTTACTAAAGCTCAGGTTCAGGAAATCGCTGAACTTAAGATGAAAGACTTAAATGCAGCATCCCTCGAAGCAGCTATGAGCATGATCGCTGGTACTGCAAGAAGTATGGGAATCGAAGTAGTTGATTAATTTTAATATTAAATAGTAAGTGGGAGGGCGTTCCCCGCAAATACCACAGGAGGTTATAGAAATGAAACGAGGAAAGAAATACGTGGAAGCTGCTAAAGCAGTAGACCGCGCTACATTATATGATACCGCAGAAGCTATCAGCTTAGTTAAAAAAGCTGCAGTTGCTAAATTTGACGAAACTATCGAAGTTCATATCCGTACAGGCTGCGATGGACGTCATGCAGACCAGCAGATCCGTGGTGCAGTAGTTCTGCCACATGGTACTGGTAAAAAAGTTCGCGTTTTAGTCTTCGCTAAAGATGCTAAAGCTGAAGAAGCAAAAGCAGCAGGTGCTGAATTCGTAGGAGCTGAGGACCTTATTCCGAAGATCCAGAACGAAGGATGGTTAGACTTTGACGTTGTTGTTGCAACTCCAGATATGATGGGTGTTGTAGGTCGTCTTGGTCGTGTACTTGGACCGAAAGGTTTAATGCCAAACCCGAAAGCTGGTACAGTAACAATGGACGTTACTAAAGCAGTTCACGATATCAAAGCAGGTAAGATTGAGTACCGTCTTGATAAAACCAACATCATTCATGTTCCGGTTGGTAAAGCATCCTTTACAGAGGAACAGTTAAGCGACAACTTCCAGACGCTGATCGATGCTATCGTTAAGGCTAGACCAAGCACACTGAAAGGTCAGTATTTAAAGAGCGTTGTTATTGCTCCGACAATGGGACCTGGTGTGAAGATCAACCCGATGAAATTAGCATAATAGATTTTAGCAATTTAAGACTCCCGGGGAGATTCTCCGGGGGTCTTTTTGCGCTTCTTTTTGGTGTGGCGGGTATGGGGACGCACAGGAAAATATTTGTTTTCTGATACGGCTGCGGAGACAGGAATACTAAGCTTCCGGAAATTTGCTAAAACCATGCCGGAAAATTCAAACTCGCTTCGCTCAGACAGTGAATTTTTCCAGCATAACGCAAATTCCCGGAAGCTAAGTATTGCTACACCTCCTGTAGATGTATCAGAAAACAAATATTTTCCTGTGCTGTACAATGGTTTCGCGGGCGGGGGAAAACGGAAAGGTATTGGATATAGGGAGAAAGATGCAATGTATGGGTGTGCAGGAATGGAAGATTACAGGATTTGGTAAGGGTGTGTTATAGTAGGGGGATGAATTAGAGATTTGTTAGATATATTTTTTCTGAGCAATGTTATAGAGGCAGACAGGAGGCGTTATTGTGGCTGGCAGGAGATGGAAAAAGAGCGGTGGAAGAAGTTATGCATGGAGATATCGGGGCAGGATTGTGGCTTGTGTGTTTGTTGAGGTGATCATTATCTGTGCGCTGGTTATCATGATCGGATGGAATAAGGGCGTGAAGGAGTGGTTTGAGCAGTTTGAACAGCCGGTTCTGAAGGAAGTGGATATCAGTGGTATCAACAGTCCGAATGCGATCCTGATGCAGGCCAGGGGAGGTAAGATTCTGGGTGAGATTAACGGGGAGGCTCAGATTTATCCGGCTTCTATGACGAAGATTATGACTGTGATATTGGGGATTGAGAATTTTGATGATCTGGATGAGAAGATTACTCTGACGGATGAGATGTTCTCCGGATTGTATGAGCAGGATGCTACGCAGGCAGGTTTTCAGCCGGGGGAAGAGGTCCGGGTGATTGATCTTCTCTATGGTGCGATGTTGCCTTCGGGGGCAGAGTGCTGTATTGCGCTGGCAGATACGATCAGTGGTTCAGAGGCGGATTTTGCGGAGCTGATGAATAAGAAAGCAAGGAAGCTTGGAATGGAGAATACTCATTTCTGTGATTCTACAGGACTGCATAACCCGGATCATTACAGTACGGTTAAGGATATTGCTGTTTTGATGAAGTATTGCATTAAGAATGATACGTTTCGTGAGATTGTGGAGACCTCCAGACATTCTACCGGAGTTACAAATATCCACCCGGATGGAATTACTTACTACAGTACAATGTTTAAAAATCTGTCTGATCCGACAGTCACAGGTGGAAAAATCCTCGGTGGCAAGACCGGCTATACCAGTGAGGCAGGGCACTGTCTGGTGAGTTTTGCGGAGATTGAGGGCAGGGAATATATCTTTGTTTCCGCAGGTGCTTCAGGAGCAGATGGAAATACGATTCCGCATATTCAGGATGCTGTGACTGTTTATAACAGGGTTGGTGCGGCGATTGAGGAGAAGATGAATGATAATAATAAATAAAATCTCCCACAAATTGTGACGCACATCTTGTGGGGAGCATTTTCGTTACTGTTCACTGGTAATATCCCGCGAGGTGTTTTTTGTGAGCAAAGATCACAGAAAACCCGAGACATACCGCGCGATTATGCGATCAGCATAAATTCTGTGCATCGCGAAGCGTGTTACTGCGAACGGAGTGAACAGTAACGCATTTTCCAAATACACTCTAATGTTTATAGATTTTTATAGACATATTTTATGTATGTGATATAATCAATCACATACAAAAGAACGATACGGGCTACAAAGGAGGTGGAAGTGGTGACAGACAGACAAATACTGGAAGCTGTTTTGACAGAGGTCAGAGGATTTGGGACGCGAATGGATAAATTCGAAAGTCGAATGGATAAATTCGAAAGCCAGATGGACCGAATGGAAGAGCGTCAGAAGTGTTTTGAAGAAGAGACCAGAAATAACTTTGCAGATATCAAACTGCATTTGGAGAACATAACGGATAGGAATATTTCTATCCTTGCAGAGAATCATCTGAATCTTATCAATAAGATGGATGTGTCGGCTACCTGGATGAACAGGATTATGATTAATGAAGTTAAGATGAATGCTCTGACAGATCAGGTTGCCAGACTTCAGGCGAAATCCAGTTAAGCTTCCAATGATGAAAATACGAACGGATAAAAAGGGAGAACCATTGAGGTTCTCCCTTTAAAAGGTTTATTTTATGCGATTTTCCGATAGAATTATTCTCCGAAGTATCTCTTAAGAAGACCAGCGAATGCTTTTCCATGTCTTGCTTCATCTCTTGCCATTTCATGAACTGTATCATGGATAGCGTCAAGGTTAGCAGCTTTTGCACGTTTAGCGAGGTCTGTTTTACCAGCTGTAGCACCGTTCTCGGCTTCTACACGCATCTGAAGGTTTTTCTTTGTGCTGTCTGTTACAACTTCACCTAATAATTCAGCGAATTTAGCAGCATGTTCTGCTTCTTCATAAGCTGCTTTTTCATAGTATAAACCGATTTCCGGATATCCTTCTCTGTGAGCAACTCTTGCCATTGCAAGATACATACCAACTTCAGAGCATTCACCCTGGAAGTTTGCTCTTAAATCAGCCATGATGTCTTCGCTGGATCCCTGAGCAACACCTACAACGTGTTCAGCAGCCCATGACATTTCGCCATCCTGCTTTACGAATTTATCAGCCGGTGCCTTACATACAGGACAGGCTTCCGGAGCTTTCTCACCTTCATAAACATAACCACATACACTACATACCCATTTTGTCATAATTAAAATCTCCTTTTCTTTTTAATGAATTTATTAGGGATGCCAGAAAATAAATTGATTATCTCAGCATCGTTTAGTTCTTACTGCTTTCCGTCTGTGCGGTAGAAAAAGTAATTTTTTAATAATAGTAATTATTACTGTTTTCTGTAATTTAAGATTACCATACTTGATTGAAAAAGTCAAGTTTAATTTTAGCTTTTTTGCAACTTTTTATCATTAGTTGTTATTCCCAATTTGGCCACTAATGATGTAAGCAAAAACTACTTTGAACTATCAGAGTTGCCTTCTGTCTCTTTCAGGCAGTCCTCACACAGGCCGAAGAATCTGGCACTGTAATCAGTAATCTTTCCTTTGAAGTTCTCACCTGCAAGATCCATAATGTGGTGAATTCCTTCGCTCTCAAGGTCGATGATCCGCTCACATCTGATACACATGAAGTGGCAGTGCCTCTCGGTCCGCCCGTCAAAGTGATCCGCTCCGGCGAAAGAGGAAAGCTTCTTAATCTCTCCCAGATCAGCCAGCAGAGATAAGTTGCGATATACCGTACCGAGGCTGATATTCGGATAGATGAGCTTCATATTCTCATATACCACATCGGCAGTAGGATGATCTGTTCTGGTTCTTAGAAACTCTTTGATCGATTCCCTCTGACGGCTGTATTTCAGTGTCGCCATGGTATTCCTCCCTTCCCTGTTTACTCGCAAATGATTTATCATAACTGTTCAGGATAGTTGCAGTTATAATCTGTTCAATAACGATAATCATTACTGATATTGATACTATACAATATTGGATTGAAATTGTCAAGATATAAAATTATTATTTTATAGAATTGTTATAGTTTGGTTACTGTTTACACAACACTGTCCCGCGAGGTGTTTTGGCATGAATATGCCAAAATCCCGAGACATACAAGCCAAAATTCCATTGCCGCAGGCAATCTGGAATGAATTTGGCTACGTTACTGTGAACGGAGTGAACAGTAACAAATTGTCAATATATCATAAAACAAATTTCTGCTATATTGATGCAGGGTGAATTCTTCATATGCGCAGTATAGTACAGTATAGATATAAGA
>ENA-OQIC01000571-OQIC01000571.1-human-gut-metagenome-genome-assembly--contig:-NODE-571-length-15820-cov-1.929013_pt1 | contig 15820 bp, 22 predicted proteins | sample MGYA00242572_ERZ504736 | MGnify/ENA primary metagenome ERZ504736 (study PRJEB26092, sample SAMD00036201) | human gut metagenome | host: Homo sapiens | study: EMG produced TPA metagenomics assembly of... | reverse complement strand
CAGGCAGATTGCCGGAAGCCGAAGCGAAAGTGTGGTCTATATTCGCATGCGATCCGGCAAGCCTTGCCAGAGATACCGCCACGCTCGTGTTACTTGGCTACGAATTGGCGGATATCCGCGCGTTCGACATTTATCCCATGACCCATCATGTGGAGACTGTGGCGTTGTTCAGAAAGCACGAACAGTGAGCATGCCGTTATTCGCAAGTCGTGCGTTTTTTGGAATGACTGCGATTGCGTTGTCTTGCGCGCCGCTATCTGGTTGCGTGCCGTCGAATGCCGCGGTGGGGGATACGCAATCTCCCAATACTGCGGTGGCGCACTCCACGGAGGATCGTGACAGCCTGTCCATCGCCATGATTGGATCGGATGATGTCACCGCCGATTCATGGCAATGGATGCCATGGAAGCCGGTAAACTCAAGCCGGTGTACATTACCGTCTCGGGCACTGTGGACGCGCAATCCACCGCGCAGCAAGGCGTGCGTGACATGGCGCAACGCAAGGCCGACCTCATTATCATCGCAGGAATCGACGCGAACGAAGCCAATGCCGAAAACTGGAATGATGCTTTGGAAACCGCAAGAACAGCGGGCGTTCCAGTGGTGCTTCTCAATCCTATCGCCGTGCCGAAAGACAACAAACTGTATGCGGCTACCATGACGGTCAACGATCGTATGACCGACGCGATACCGCTCGACGATGCTGCTGTGGCCGTGGCTAATAATGATCCTCACGACCGGGAAATGCTGGTAACCACGATTACCCACTGATATGGTTTTGCACCATGTCGGTATGAATGACCAGCAGTTCGTCTTTTGATGAAATACCCTGAAAATTCCCTGATTTTTACCTGTGTTTCACAAGAAGTTGACCGGAAAACGGGAGTGTGACGGTAGGCTGGCAATCATGAGCGAAAGTCGAACAATGCCCCTCATCGAAGAGACGGGGCTGACACAAGGCGAAGTGATCGCCTCAGGGAAAGCGGATTGAACAATGTGGTCAAGGCATCGACCTCACGTTCGCTTATCGATATCGTGCGAGCCAACGTGTTCACCTTGTTCAACGGCATCATCTTTGCGGCCATGGTTATGGTATTGATCACTGGATCGTGGAGAGACGCGGTGTTCGGCATGATCATCATCATCAATACCGGCATAGGCATCTGCACCGAATTGAAAGCCAAGCGTACTCTTGACAAACTGTCGATTCTGGTGGCTTCCGACTATCTTGTGCACCGCGACGGCAAAGACGTTGAAATACCGCACAACGATATCGTGCTCGGTGATTTCATGTGGATCCGTTCCGGCGAACAGGTGCCCGCGGACGCGCAGATCGTGCACACTTGGACTGGAGCTGGACGAATCCATGCTTACCGGCGAATCACGGACCGTACGCAAGGGCGAAGGCTGCGATATTTTCTCTGGATCCACCGCCATCTCCGGCATGGCGTTGGTGAAAGTCACCGCCGTAGGAGAGCACAGTTACGCGGCCAAACTTACCGCACGGGCGAAGGTTTACAGGAAAACCGTATCCGACCTAAACAAGGGCATCAACACGATTCTGAAATTCATGACCTTCCTGGTGGTGCCGCTCTGCGTACTGCTCATCTGGTCGCAGGTACGCACTGTTGGCGGCTGGAATGTGGCCATTTCGACCGGCGAATGGCGTTCCGCGGTCATTTCCGCAGTGGCCGGTGTGGTCGGTATGATCCCTGAAGGCCTGGTGCTGCTCACCTCGCTGAATTTCGCGCTCGCAGCCATTCGTTTGGCACGTAAGAACACGCTGGTGCAGGAGCTGGAATCCGTGGAGACTCTCGCTCGTGTGGATTGCCTGAACCTTGACAAAACCGGTACTGTCACCGACGGCACCATCCGACTCGATTCGTTGGAATTGCTGGGTGTTCGTGGCCCCGACGACATGCGAGGCACCGTGAACGAGCATGACGTCAGACAGGCTCTATTCGACCTATCGAACGAAGGACAGCCCAACGGTACAGGGCAAGCGATTCTGTCTGGACTACGGGAACAAGGATTTGCGGACGGCACTGTCGAGGCACGAGTACCGTTCTCGTCGGCGCGCAAGTGGAGTTCGATCTATGACGGCAATGCAGTGTGGACGATGGGTGCGCCGGAAGTCATTCTTTCCCAAATCAACGGCGACCATGCCGACATACTCAAACAAGTCAATGATCTCGCCAATGACGGCAACCGTGTGCTGCTGGTCGCGCGAATCTACGGTGCAGCGCCCGACGATTACGAAACCGATCCAAAACTCAATCCGGCATCGTGCCCTGTCGCATTGGTGTGCTGTTCCGAACATATTCGCGCCGACGCCGAAGAAACGCTTGCATGGTTCCGTGAACAAGGCGTGCGTTGCCGCATCATCTCTGGCGACAATCCCGTAACCGTCGGCGCGATCGCAAGAAAAGTGCATCTGACCGGCGAACATGAACCACGATTCATGGACGCGCGTGAGCTGCCCGCTGACATTACGGAGCTGGCGCAAGTACTGGAAAACGTGGATGTGCTTGGGCGTGTGCTGCCCGATCAGAAAAAGGCGATCGTGGAGGCATTGCATGCAGGTGAGCATGTGGTGGCGATGACCGGCGACGGCGTGAACGACGCGCTCGCCATCAAAGAGGCCGATCTGGGTATTGCGATGGGCAATGCTGCGCCCGCCACCAAGGCCGTGGCACAGGTGGTACTTGTCGATTCGAAGTTCTCACATCTGCCCGATGTGGTGGCGCGAGGGCGTCAGGTTATGGCCAATATGGAACGTGTGGCAAGCCTATTCCTCGTGAAAACCGTGTATTCCGCACTGATTTCGTTGGGTGTGGTGCTGACGCAGATACCATTCCCGTATCTGCCTCGCCACATCACATATGTGGGTGGATTGACGATTGGCATGCCGGCATTCATTCTTGCGTTGGCTCCGAACACGCGTCGTTATATTCCAGGATTCCTGAAACGCGTGCTGCGTTTTGCTGTGCCCTGCGGTGTGGCGGTCGGATTGTCGATTTTGTCCACGTCGTGGCTGCTGCCGATATTCATGAAGTGGAATGTGCAGGATTCGGGTGCGCAGTTGGCGATGCTGCGTGGCGTCAACGCGATTATTCTGCTCATGATGGGAGTGTTCGTGCTTGCGCGGGTGGCAAAGCCGTTGCATTCGTGGCGTGGCATATTGGTATTGGCCTTTGCCGCAATTGGATTCGGGGGCATGCTCGTAAAACCGGTGGCGAATTTCTTCGCGCTGGTGGTGCCGACCGGGCAGATGCTGGCTGCGACGGCGGTGGCAATGGTGCTTTCGGCACTCGTGTTCTTGGTGTGTTTGCGTTTGGTGCCGAAATTCCGAGTATTGTCCCATACTTTAAGAAGACACGCCAGAGCTGAATTAACTTGGCTGTATCGTAGGCGACGAATAATCAGCTGTGTTATACAGCCAAAAAGCTCGGAGGTAGCATGTCTGTGCGCGACGACCAGCTCGACACCCTGAAGGTGGACGGCAAGGATTATGAATATTACCGCATCGCAGATCTGCCGGGCATCGATCATCTGCCGTATTCGTTGAAGGTTCTCGTCGAGAACCTGGTACGTAACATCGATGGCGCCAACATCACGGATGATCATGTCAAGGCACTGTTGGATTGGGATCCGGCTGCACAGCCGAGTCATGAGATCCAGTTCACCCCGTCCCGCGTGGTCATGCAGGATTTCACCGGCGTGCCCTGCATTGTGGATCTTGCCACCATGCGTGATGCGGTCAAGGATCTTGGGGGAGATCCTGAGGTCATCAACCCGCAGGTGCAGTCCGACATGGTCATCGACCATTCCGTACAGATCGACAAGTACGCATCGCGACGCGGTCGAACAGAACATGGACATCGAATACCAGCGCAACGGCGAACGTTACCAGTTCCTGCGTTGGGGTCAGCAGGCATTCAAGAACTTCCGCGTGGTACCGCCGGGAACGGGCATCATCCACCAGGTCAATATCGAATATCTCGCCAAGGTCATCATACCAAGGTCGAAGAAAACGGTGCAAGACTCTTGCCTATCTTGATTCCTGCGTGGGCACCGACTCGCACACCACCACCGTCAATGGCTTGGGCGTGCTCGGTTGGGGCGTTGGCGGCATTGAAGCCGAAGCGGCCATGCTTGGACAGCCGATCTCCATGCTGGTGCCGCGTGTTGTCGGTTTCAAGCTTACCGGTTCCATTCCTGAAGGCGTCACCGCCACCGACGTGGTGCTGACCATCACCGATATGCTTCGCCAGCATGGTGTGGTCGGCAAATTCGTGGAATTCTACGGTGATGGCATCGCTCGGTGCCGCTGGCCAACCGTGCCACCATCGGCAACATGGTCCGGAATTCGGCTCCACCTGCGGCATTTTCCCAATCGACGGCGTCACTCTCGACTATCTGCGCTTGACTGGCCGTTCCGAAGAACAGATCGCATTGGTCGAAGCGTATGCCAAGGCGAACAAGCTGTGGGGCGACACCACCGATCCAAACTACGTCGAACCGCAGTATTCCGAATACCTGGAACTCGACCTCGGTACTGTCGTACGTCGATCGCTGGCCCGAAGCGCCCGCAGGATCGCATCAAACTGTCTGAATCCAAAGCGAAATTCGTCGAAACCTTGCCCGCGTACGAAACGGACAAGACCGTGCAGGAGCCGGTTGCCGTTTCCACCGACTTCCGCGGTGACTTCGACATCACCAACGGTGATGTGGCGATCGCATCCATCACCTCGTGCACAAACACATCCAATCCGTCCGTGATGATCGCAGCCGGTTTGATTGCACGCAACGCGCATGCCAAGGGTTTGAAGCCCAAGCCGTGGGTCAAGACCTCGCTCGCACCGGGTTCCAGGTTGTGGCCGACTATCTTAAGGCGGCTGGCTTGCAGGACGATCTCGACGCGCTCGGTTACCAGCTGGTCGGTTTCGGCTGCGCCACCTGCATCGGCAACTCCGGCCCGTTGCTGCCGGAAATCTCCGAAGCCATCAACGCCAACGATCTGACCGTCACCTCAGTGCTGTCGGGCAACCGCAACTTCGAAGCCGCATCAGCGGACGTCAAGATGAACTACCTGGCATCTCCGCCGCTCGTCATCGCCTATGCGCTCGCTGGCACCATGGATTTCGATTTTGAAACTCAGCCGCTTGGCAAGGATCCGGACGGCAATGATGTGTATCTGAAGGATATCTGGCCCACCAATGGCGAGGTTGCCGCCGTGGTGGACGGTACCGTCAGCCGTGAGATGTTCCTGAAGGATTACGCTTCCGTATTCGAAGGCGACCGTCGTTGGAAAGGACTTGACGTTCCAGAAGGCGAACTGTTCGCATGGAATGAGGATTCCACCTACGTGCGTAAGCAGACGTTCTTCGATGGCATGAAGGCCACACCGGATCCCGTCGAAGACATTCATGGCGCCCGCGTGCTCGCACTGCTCGGTGATTCCGTGACCACCGACCATATTTCTCCAGCCGGCGCGTTCAAGGCTTCCAGTCCTGCTGGCAAGTACCTGACCGACCGTGGCGTCGAACCGAAGAACTTCAACTCCTATGGTTCCCGTCGAGGCAATCATGAGGTCATGGTACGTGGCACGTTCGGCAATATCCGACTGCGCAACCAGTTGCTTGCGTCCGTAGGAGAAGAGGTCACTCCGGGCGGTTTCACCTACGATTTCCTCGACCAGAAGCCGACCACCATTTTCGAGCGTCCCGAGACTACATCGAACACGATGTGCCTCTGGTGGTACTTGCCGGTAAGGAATATGGCACTGGCTCCTCACGTGATTGGGCTGCCAAGGGAACCGTTATGCTGGGCGTCAAAGCCGTTATCACCGAAAGCTTCGAACGTATCCACCGTTCGAACCTGATCGGCATGGGTGTGCTGCCGTTGCAGTTCCCCGCAGGCGACTCCTATGAGAGCCTCGGCCTTGATGGCACCGAAACGTACGATATTGCCGGCGTGAAGAATTCAACAATGGCATCACCCCGAAGACCGTGCGTGTCACCGCCACCCATAGCGACGGTTCCACAACCGAATTCGACGCGGTCGTACGCATCGACACCCCAGGCGAGGCCGACTACTACCGCAACGGGGCATCCTCCAGTATGTGCTGCGCAATCTCATGAAATAAATAATCACATGATTGAGATCGGCAAGTGACAAAGCCCGTGTCGCACTGTGCAATGCAGTATGACACGGGCTTTGTCGATACCGGTTTTTCATGCGTTTGATACTACGTCGGAATCGGTCTGTCTCGTCACATTGTTGACCCAACGATACTTTCGATAATGCAGCAAAGCAGGAATCATCTTGATGCATTCGTCGGTATTCAGCAAAGCATAGACCGCCAATACCGGCAACTTCCACACGAAAGCCGCCAACAGACCGACCGGTACGACGACAAGCCACATAACGCTCGCATCGCAGACAAGTCCGAACCGGGAATCGCCTCCGGCAGGGAAAATACCGGCGATAGTCAGATTGGCCATGCACCCGCATGCCGCATAATAGGCGCAGATAAACAGCATAACCGACAGATAACGCGTGGCCTGCGGCGTCAATCCCGCCCACTGCAACGCCAAAGGACGTGCCGCGATAATCAACAGGCCGGTTCCAACGCCAACTGCCGCCACCAGTACACAGAGCCTGTCGCCCATAACCTTCGCCTGATCGAAAGCATTGCGGCCAAGCAGATTACCGACAAGAATGCCGCCCGCATTGCCAAGGCCAAGACTCAAACAGACCAACAGATCCTTGACGATATTCGCAATGGAATTGGCCGCCACCGCATCCGTACCAAGATGACCCATAATCACGGTGTACATGGTGAAACCGCAGCCCCAAACCAGCTCATTGCCAAGCACGGGCAGACTATACTTCCAAAAATCCTTCTGCAACGCCACATCCGGATGCAACATCATCGACAACCGCAAGCGTGGGCGGCCATTGCGGCTGGCTACAAGCACAGACCACACCAGTTCGATGGCTCGGGAAATCACCGTGGAAATCGCCGCGCCGAAAATACCCAATGCGGGTAAACCGAACCAACCATAGATCAGCACCGCGTTCAGCGCAACATGCACGATCACGCCAACCGTGCTTACCGTCATTCCGGTGACCGCCGCACCCACATTCTTCATCAGACACAAATACATTTGCGACAAACCGATGAACAGGTACGAAACCGACGAAACCCGCAAATACTGTGAGCCGATGGCAATCAGCGTCGCATCGTTCGTCATAATCGACATCAACGTTTCCGGAATGAGTAGCGTCAATGCGAAAAACACCAGCGACAATCCGCCGGCATACAGCATGATGAACGCCAAGACACGTTCGACGGCATTCGTGTTGCCCGCACCCCAATACTGGGCCACCAGAATGCTCATGCCAAGCGTGAGCGCGGCAAGACACAAACTGAAAATGAACTGGAACTGCGTGGCAAGAGACACTGCCGACAGCTCGTTTTGACCGACGTTCGTCAGCATAAGAGTGTCGGCGCACGATGACAGCGCCAGCATCAGTTGTTGAAACGGCGATGGGCAGGGCGAGCGTCAACGTCTGTCGAAGAAACTCGCGCCAAGTGATGGAAGATTGCATGATGATGTGAGGATGGTGCGGTGCGGTGCGTTTTACTGAATCGAATCCTTCCAAGCGCGATATTCCGCGGCCTTGCCTTCCCAATATTCGCGGTCGGCGTCGGTGATCTCACGGATCACATGGCATGGATTGCCGACTGCCACCGAATGCGAAGGAATGTCCTTGACCACCACTGATCCGGCACCGATCACCACATCATCGCCGATGGTGACGCCAGGGCCGACCACCACATTGCCGCCGAACCAGACATCGTTGCCAATGGTGATCGGACGAGCGCCTTCAGGGCCGGAGGAACGCACCGTCGCATCGATCGGATGATACGGCGTGTACAGGCCCACTCGGGGCCGAAGAACACGCGGTCGCCGATGGTGATGCGTGCCACGTCAAGGAAAATGCAATCCATGTTGCATAGAAATTCTTGCCGATGAACGTGTTGCATCCATAATCGCAGTTGAATGGGGGTTCCACGAATCCACCCTCTCCAAATGCGCCGAACAGTTCGTGAAACAGTTCGTCACGTTCTTTGAACGCGTCATATTCGGACGTGTTGATGGCCTGCACCAGGCGACGCTTGCGCATATTCGCTTCCTGCTGTTGCGGACTATCGGCCACATACAGTTCGCCGGAGAGCATACGCTCCCATTCGTCGCGTGCCGGATGATTGGTGGGTTCCACCATGCTGCCTCCTCTGCTGTATTACGTCAATCGATTGACGTGACATATCATGTTCCATTCAACGGCATCATTATTCGTTGACACTGTATTTCGTTGTATTATCGTTCTTAATTTTCGTATTATTTACCGTATCCACTGATGGGGTATTGCATGGGACAGATGGGATTAGACGTTCGTGACGTGCAGGTCGGACAAAACGAACAAACGGAACAGCCTGAACTTGCGCAAGACGGTCGTCTTCCATATGAGTTCATGCCGGTCACCAACTGGGGACGCAAGCCCAACGGCGCGGAAATGGTGCAATATGATGCGCCGATGTTCTTCTCATTCACCGAACATTCGCTGCTGCATCAGTATCCGAACATGCGCGCGGAATGCCATTGGCATATCGACTTCGAATTCACCCACATCATCCGTGGACACATGTGGTATTTCGTGAACGGCGAAAGCATTCGTCTCGAAGAAGGCCAAGGCATTTTCGTGAATTCGCGCCAATTGCATTACGGTTTCACCGAGGACGGCACCGATTGTGAATTTTCCTGCACTCTGCTGAACCCTTCATGCATGTGCATGCCGAACATGGTTTATGAACGCTTTGTGGCTCCGTTGATGGCGGACGAACGGCTCCCGTACATGGTGTGTGATCCTGAAGATGAGCATGGATCCGCGTTGCTGGAATGCATGATGCGGCTGCATGATGCGAAATTCGGTCAGATGCCGGCTGCCCAGACCATGCATCCCGCCACCGTTGACAATATGAAATTAAAGGATGATACGGCATCGTTGACCGTGCTCAGCTGTTTTTATACGATGGTGCGTGAACTGACGGCCATAGCGGGCGAACATGGCAAGAATGGTTCTTCCAAATACGACAGGAAGAATCCGAAGATTGCTATTTTGAGCAAGATGATTGATTACGTGCAGCACAATTACGTTCGACAGATCACCCTGGAGGAGATTGCTTCAGCAGGGTCCGTCGGCCGTACGAAATGCGCGCAGATCTTCCATGAGATGGTCGATCAGACGCCGATTGAATTCGTCAATGACGTGCGTATGAGAGCTGGAGCGGAAATGCTGGACACCACATCGATGCCGGTTTCCGACATCGCCAAAAAACTTGGTTTCTCATCATCGACATTCTTCACGCGCACGTTCAAGCAGTACATGCATACGACGCCCACAGCCTACCGGAGGAATATGCTCAAGTAGACCGTGGACGTCGTATGCGATCGTCATGCGGCTGCCACAGTGTTGGCGTCGACTACTTGGCCAACTGCGTTGTGGCGGGGGAGGCCAACGTCGGGCGGGCTCGCCGAATGCGTCCCAAGGCCAAGCCCAGACAGATGAACGCTACCGCGAACATTGCCACCAATCCGGTTGATGACGCCCACGCGCCGTAGTCCACGCCGCTCGAGGAGGCCGTACCCAGTCCGAATACGTGGTCTATCGATGAGCAGAGCCACCATCCAGGCAGCAGTTTTCCGATGATGATCATGGGATCTGGCATCATATCCACGGGGAACGCCATACCGGAAGTGAACATGACCAGCAGAGCGAACACATTGACGAAACCGTTCGTTGCCATTTCATTGAAACCGGATGACCCCAACAGGAATCCGCAAGCGATCGCCATAAGCGTGTAGACCATCAGCGACACGAACGACAAGCCTACGTTCACGCATTCAGGCCGGTAAAGGACACTCCGGCCAGCGCCATCAACAGGAATGTCACCGCGGTATACGCAGCACATACCAGCAGACCGAACGTCCCGCATGTCAGCATTTGCTGCGCTTCCAACGACACCAGACGCGCGGGGGACGAGTAGAGCCTGCGGCGGATTTCGTTGTCGTTGAATGTGCTGACCACGAGGAACGTGCATACCGGCATGACCAGCAACAGTGGATACAAGCCGGTTTTGAGCGTGCCCGCGAATGCCGATGAGCCCGGTGTGGTGCCGTCATCTTCAGAGTCCGAGGACACCACGGCGATATGCGACTGTTTCATATCGGCGGTGGCAGCATCCAACGTCGTTGCCATGGCGGCGTCGAGCGTGCGCTGTGCCTGCGGCATGCGAGATAGGCGGTACGCGTCAGCGAAAGAAACTCGTTGACTTTCAGCTGTGCGAGCGATCCGGCTCCGGAAGCATAACTGACAACGGTATCTATGGTCGGTTGCGTAGCCGTGGCGTTATCCGCATACTGCAGATAACGCTCGGCGAAACCTTGTGGCACAATCGCAATCAAATCAACATAATTCGATGCGACAGCCTGCTGCAACGATATGGAATCGTCATCAATGGTGACCATCTCACCGTCCAAAGCGAGGTAGGAACGCAACGATTGAGCACATGCTCGGCGTCGTCATCACGGTCGATTACCGCAATACGGGCGGATTCCGGCTCATACGTCGTCGCTCTGGCAGCTGTGGAGCCACGCATGATCTGCCAGCTGATGGAAAACATCATCGTGCCGATCAGCACCAAGTAGATAATCACATACAATTTGCGCGCTTTGAGAATGCGCAGTGCTGCTTTACAAGTGTTCATAGCGTTGCCTCCTCAACAGAACGGTCGCCATACCAAGACAGACCAAGCTCATCGCAGCCAATACGCCCACCGTGGCAAAGAACGGGCGGAAACTGTCGTAATACAGAATGTCGTAGAACAGATTCGTAATCTGTTGCGCCGGATTCAACATGCTCAACAGGGGCGCATGCTGCGCTATCTGATCGCTTAAATCCATGCGAACGAGCCATACAAACCGGAAAACAGCGACAGCGTGCATGCCAAGGCCGTGCACAATCCCTGCTTGGCACTCGTGGAAACACCCTGTATTGCGCCGATCAACGTGCCGAACGCGCTTGTGGCGAATGACGCCATCAAGCACGCGCCCAAGCCGGCCCATTCACGACCGCCGAGAGAAATCTGGCAGCCGAAACGAATGTACAGCATGGCCACGGTCAGACTTAGGAACGAGCAGATCCAACTGGAAAGAAAACCTGCCAGCAGCTGTTGCAGTTTCGGCAGGGGAGCGACGGAACGGCGAATGCCAAGTGCCGACAGGTTTGCCTGGGCCAACGATACCGCGTTCACCGCGAAACTCATGGCCATCATCGCGGCCATGCCGAGCAACGCGTAATAGTAGCGTGCGGTGCCGCTTGGCTTGAAATTCGTCAGCTGCACTTCCTTCGTGAACCCACTCGACGAGCCGATGCTGCCGGTGAACGCGTCATCCAACAACGCGGACGGATTGTGCTGCGCGGCATTGATCACCACGGCGGTGTTGCGATTGTACAAGTCCACGATATTGCCCAACACCGTCAGGGAAATATCCAGACCACTGCTCGACGCCATCACATCCGTGGCGGATGTTTGCGTGGCTTGGGAAATGGCCAGCTGCAGTTTCCCACTACCGTCGACGGACAGTCTGCCCTGCGCCTTGGCGTCAAGCAGCGCTCGATCCGCGGCTTCCATAGATGCGGCTTCCGTGACGGTGATGAGTTTCGGCATGGCGTCACCGTCATCATCGACCTTCGCATGATCGCCATCGGCACCGGTCGCGCCAGTATCGGACGAAATGCCGTCGACCAGCATCTGCGCGCCCGGAGAGGCGCGCCAATCGTCGTTATTGACCACGACGACGTCAACCGTGTGCAATGCGTAACTTTCCGCGATATTGCCGAACATGCCATTGAACATGGTCGCCAGAATGATGGGAAAGGCAAACAGCCAGAACAGCTGCGCTTTCTCCCTGAAATGCAATTTCAGATTGACCAGCAATGTCTGCAACATAATGTCAAACCTTTCGAACCATGATTCCGTCAGTCACGCAACGCCGTGCCGGTCAGTTCAAGGAACACATCGTTCAGCGTCGGCTGCCGGGAGGAAAGATGCCCGATATTCGTGCCATTGGATTTCAGCAACGTCAACACGTCAAGAAGATTGTGATCGCCCCTACGGCAACGTACCGTCAACTCATGACCGTCATAATCGGCGCTCATCACACATGGCAGCGCACGTAACTGTTCCAATGCCTGCTGCGTTCCCGCCTCATGATGCAAGCACCCAGATCGTCGGTTTCCACACTGATGCGTTCGCCGGTGTCGATCATCGCCTTCAACTCGTCGGCGGTGCCCAAGGCCAAATGCCTGCCATGATCCATGATGAGAATGCGGTCGCAGATCTGCTCGACCTCCTCCATGTAATGCTCGTGTAAATCACCGTCGCGCCTTCGTGGTTAAGACGCTGAATGCCCTCCAGAATCGCATTGCGGCTTTGCGGATCGACGGCGACGGTCGGCTCATCGAAGAAAATCAGATCCGGCTTATGCGCCACACCGCATGCGATGTTCAATCGACGAAGCAAACCTCCCGACAATTTCGACGGACGGACCTGCGGTAATCGCGCAAGCCCACAAAATCCAGCGCATCCTCAACCAGCGCCATGACGGCGTGCCCTGTCAGGCACATACAGCGAGCAGAAATAATCGATATTCTCCTCAACCGTCAATTCATTGAACACAGCCACATTCTGCGGTACGATGCCGATGCGGCGTTTCAGCTCATAACTGGTCGGGCCAATCGGTTCGTCAAACACACGTACCGTGCCCTCATCGAACGTCAACAATGCGAGAATGCAGTTAATCGCCGTGGTCTTGCCGGAACCGTTCGGTCCAAGCAAACCGAAAATCTCACCTTGATGCACGTCAAGATCGAAATAGTCAAGCGCCAGCATATCCCCATACCGTTTGACCAGCTTCGACACCTTGACCGCGCTGCTGGAGCTCTCACCTGTTTGCCTTTCCATACGTTCGCTCATCGGCTCTCCTTACCTCACATGTTCCAACAGCGATAACCGCCGTTTACGATAGTGATTCCATTGTCTCCGACCAAACGGCGACGACATGGTGTCTGAGGTCATAAACCTGGCGCAACACAGCCATATGGAAGATGACAAATGTCACCTTCGTGGCAAAGATGGCCCGCAACGGTGGCAACGTACACTACGCTGGGAAGACATAACCACAAGAAGCGGCGACGATGGAGGAAGCATGCGGCGATTATGCTTCAGGCCATATTCTCACGTTCGGGCTGATCGCAAACCTGTATATCGTCGGAGACGTATCGGCTGAACTGGTATGCGGCGCGTTGCTGGCCATATGCTGTGCCGCGGTGGGGGAATACGCGCGCTCGTCGGCATGGACCATCGCCATACTGTTGATGTTGGATTGCGGCGCATGCTTCACGCCATCATGGTGCGCGATGATGCCGGTCGCCGCATACAACGCGGCCATGCTGCCCGCCATATCACAGAACGTCGAACAACACCGTGCGGGACGGAACCATGCCGCTTGCGTTCGCAATTGCCGAACATGCCGCAATACGATGCGATGCAAATCACGACGGTCATCGCACGATGGGTGTGGATCATTCCCGTAGTGGCGACCTTGGTCCGTTGCCGTAATGCAGGCGCGCATGCGGATGATATGGGAGCTGCACTCATCGCCGTACTGCTGGCATTGCATGTAGTGTTGGGATTCATGGTTGGCCTGTTGTGCGCGCGCAATGTCACGCTCACCCGGCAGAACAAGCGGCTTCAGGATTCCAAACGTGACCAGATCCGCCGGCTGCGCTCGCAATTGGCGGAAAGCGAGGAAGATCGCGCCGTGTCGGTTCGTGTGGCCACGCTCGCGGAGCGTACACGCATAGCGCGCGAGATTCATGACAATGTCGGCCATATGCTTACCCGGGCCATCATGCAGTCCGAAGCGGCCCAAGTGGTGGCTCAGGTTTCTGGTCAGGAGCAGGCGGCTCAAGGGTTCGCGCAGATTCACGACACGGTGGGCGAGGCGATGACATTGGTGCGGGGCGCGGTGCATGATCTGAAAGACGAAGGCACGGATTTCGTGGCGCAGATTGAGGCATCCGCGCATGGTTTGGACGATTCCAGTACAGTGAACGTCACCTTGAGCAACGGCATCGATGCGGCTCCGGCCGCGGTGTCACGCTGTTTCGCCACGACGATTCGCGAGGCGTTGAACAATACGATTCGCCATAGCATGGCGCGCAATGTCGATATCACCTTGCGTGATTTCCCTGCGTTATGGCAGCTGCGCATACAGGATGATGGCGCCTGTGGAACGATGGCTCCCAAGGAAACATCAACGGTATGATGGGGGAGTCTTCCGCTCGTTTTCGTCAGTTCCATGATGCCGCGCGTACGGCGACGATGCGTGATGCTTCGGGCATTGGATTGGCGGATATCGAGGAGCGTGCGCGGGCGCTCGGCGGTACCGCGGTGTGCGGCCCGTATCATGAGGGGTGGCGGGTGTTCGTGTCCATTCCCAAAACGGACGATGATGCGGCAGCGTCCGCAACAACGAAGGAGAACGTATGATGCGAGTCGCAATCGTCGATGATGATCCAATCGTATGCTCGTCGCTGTCCACGATTCTCAAAGCGACAGGCACGGCCGATATTGCATGGACGGCCTATGATGGCGAAACCGCGGTAGGTCAGTATGAAGAAGATAATCCGGACGTGCTGCTGATCGACGTGCAAATGCCGGTTATGGACGGTCTTGCCGCGTCGCGAAAGATCATCGACGCCATCCGAATGCGAAAATCCTCATACTTACCACATTCGCGGACGAATCGTACATCGCCGAGGCGTTGGAAATCGGCACCAAAGGCTACCTGATCAAACAGGATGTCTCATCGGTGATTCCCGCAGTGCAGTCGGTGATGGCCGGACAGGTGGTTATGGGAGCGCAGGTGTTGCGGAAACTGCATGTCAATAAAGCGAGTCAGACGCAGCGTCACGTTTCGCAAGCTGGCGATAACGGGGAAAATCGTTTTTCCGGTCGTTTCGCGAATCTCACTGAGCGCGAGCGGGACGTGATGCAACTGGTCGCCGAGGGGTACGACAATCGTGAGATCGCTGCGAAACTGTTTTTAAGCGAAGGCACGGTTCGCAATCGTATCAGCGATATTCTCGCGAAAACGAACGTTACGAATCGTACGAAACTTGCGGTCGAATGGCTCGCATGCCAATAGGAAACCGTCGATAAACGGCAAACTCATCAAAACGAACAACGTTTTCAGCGCTTGCGTAGCGATAGGCCTTCCACACGTCGCTAAGCTTCTGACCGTTCGACGTGCGCTTCCACACGGTCAATCCCGCCGAACCGCCACCGACGGCACGGGCCGCTGCGGTTGGTGTGGAGTACTCGCTGCCGTCATCCAGTCGAAGCTTGCCTTCGGCGGTGACGGTAGCCACCCAACGTTCGCCCTTGCGCGGTCGGTCCCATACCAGCGTCTCACCGGGAATGAGCAGACCAGCGGCGAGCACCTGCGCGATGGACGACGCGTTTGGATGTTGGGGAGGTGGACGTGTCCGTGACTCGCAACGACTCCTCACTGAGCGTGGATAGGTCGATTGCGTCTCGGCAGTCGTAACGGATAATTCCAATAATCGGTCGATCAGACGAATGGTTCATCCTGGTCGGTATTGCAAGGTTTGTGGCGTTACA
>ENA-OQIC01000570-OQIC01000570.1-human-gut-metagenome-genome-assembly--contig:-NODE-570-length-15851-cov-2.354045_pt1 | contig 15851 bp, 13 predicted proteins | sample MGYA00242572_ERZ504736 | MGnify/ENA primary metagenome ERZ504736 (study PRJEB26092, sample SAMD00036201) | human gut metagenome | host: Homo sapiens | study: EMG produced TPA metagenomics assembly of... | reverse complement strand
CAAAAAGATGAAAAAGTTAATCTATACACTTTGCCTATTTACCGGCATGGCAATCTCTTCTTGTGAAGACTGGTTGGCAAGAGACCCACTGGATCAGATTGCGGATGTGAATCTGACCTATACGGCAGATGAATGCAAACTGTACGTAAATCAGTTTTATACCTCATTTTGGGGCTCGCCTAACAACTATATTTATCATATTGACCGAGGTTCGGATAACCTGCTTAGTGACAATTATCAAGATAACAAAGACTTGATTGAAGGTTTGCACCAGGTTCCTTCCAGTGGCGAAGCTGGGGAACTACTGAATGGGGAAAAATACGCAGTGTCAACTTTTTGTTGGATAACTGTGACAAGTCTCCCGAACCGGAAAAAGCCCGCAAATACATTGGTGAAGCTTACTTCTTCAGAGCTATGCTCTACTATGAACAGTTTCTGCGGAAGTTTGGCGGTGCTCCCTGGATTGATAAAACACTGGATCTTGAATCAGGAGAATTGTACGGCCCTCGCCTGAAGCGGCACGAGTTAGCTGATAAGATTCTGAATGACATGGATGATGCCATAGACAGATTACCGACATATAGTCAGCAGGAGACCGGACGTGTCTCAAAAGAGGCAGCTATGCTATACAAAGCACGAATTGCCCTGTTCGAAGCCACTTGGGAGAAGTATCATGCCGGTACGCCTTTCGCCGGAGAGGGAAATGTACAGGCTTATATGGAAGAAGCGGCCAGAATGGCGAAGTTGGTCATTGACAGCCAGTTGTTTGACTTGGACAACATGGGCGTGGAAGACGGCTATCACACACTGTTCAACCGTTGGGACTATTCAAGCAGCAAGGAGATTATGCTATGGAAGAAATTTGATCGCTCACTGGGATTTTGGCACAATGATAACCGTAATCCCGGACGTAATGGTGCCGGTGTAGGATTGACCAGGGCATTGGTTGATTCCTATCTCTGCATCAGTGAAGACGGTACACAGGCATTGCCGATAAGCCTGGCCGAAAATTATGCAGGGGATACTAATTTATTGAATGTGGTTGCAACCGTGACCCACGCTTGGCACAAACAATGTTTACTCCCGGACGTCCGAGAACTATCAACGGGAAGGATACAACGGTTGTGTTCATAAAGCCGAATATTACCCTTTCCGGTGTAGAGAAGTGTTCCACAGGATATGAACTGGCCAAAGGTGCTGATCCCGATGCCAACGAACAGGAGACCATTTCGGGAAGTATCAAAGGAAGTATCATTTTTCGCTATGCTGAAGCACTGCTGATTTATGCAGAGGCAAGAGCTGAACTGGGTAACATCACACAGAATGATTTAGACATTACCATTAATAAACTGCGTGATAGGGTAGGTATGCCACATCTCACACTTTCCGTAGGTTATACCGATCCGAAGGGAGACTTTACGGCAGCAAGAGGTTATGAGGGGGTACCGGTTTCCAATCTGCTACAGGAGATTCGACGTGAACGCCGTATAGAATTAGCATGTGAAGGTTACCGCCACGATGACTTAAAGCGTTGGCGTGCCCACCACTTATGGAATCACGATAGAATACAGGGGGCAAACGCTGCTCAGTTTGAAAACCTGGATTGGTTAGTGAAGTATTTCCAAAACGACTTCCACATTCCCGCCGCAATCAATAAGGCAGATTTCATGGAAAAGGTGGGGCATTGGAGTCCCGAACGTAATCAGGACAACTACTGGGTGGACAGTGAAGGTTATTTTGAACCTTATCAACGCCACATTCCGGACGGACATTTTCATTTCGACCCAACAAAAGCGTATCTTCAGCCGATTCCTACTGAACAATTGGTGTTGAATCCTGACTTGAAACAAAATCCCGGCTGGGAAAAATAGTAATAGTTAAAGTTAAAAATTTAATGTAATATCCATACCTTGTTTTTCCCTTGTCTGTAGGGAGGGGGAAAAGCAAAGGTAAAAAACAGAAAATGAATATGAAGAAAAATGTAATTCAGACATTGATTAGCCTTACCGTCATCATCGGAATTTGTAGTTGCACTACCTCCCCAAAGAAAACAATACAAAAAGAGGAGGCCACAGGAAAATGGGTAAAATATGAAAATAATCCTGTCTTGGGTGGTGGCGATTTAGGTACGGTATTCGATATTTGTGTACTGAAAGATAGTGACTCTTATAAAATGTACAGTTCTTGGCGCCCCCAAAAAAGTATTGCATTGTCCACAAGTAAAGATGGAAAAAATTGGAGTGCGCCGCAAATAGTTTTGCCACCTGTTGAAGGCAGTAGTTGGGAGGCTGACATGAATCGTCCGGTTGTTGTTTACAAAGACGGACTGTATCACATGTGGTATACGGGACAAAATGACGGTAAGTCATGGATTGGATATGCTATAAGTAAAGACGGCTATAACTTTGAACGGCAAAGCAAAGAACCGGTCTTGTCAGCGGAACAGCCTTGGGAGAAAGTTGCGGTCATGTGTCCTCATGTAATTTGGGATAAACACGAGAATATTTTTAAAATGTGGTATTCCGGAGGAGAACAATATGAACCCGATGCTATCGGTTATGCAACGAGTAAAGACGGGTTACATTGGACTAAATGGGACAAAAATCCGATATTTAAAGCCGATCCTGCACAAAGTTGGGAACAGCATAAGGTTACCGCATGTCAGGTGATAGAACGCGAAAATGATTATTTAATGTTTTATATCGGTTTCTATGACATTAATTTTGCGCAGATAGGAATGGCACGTTCCAAAGACGGAATCAATGATTGGGAAAGATACTCCGAAAACCCGATCATTTCTCCTACGGAAGGTGGGTGGGATGCCAGTGCCACTTACAAGCCATTTGCCATTCAAGAGAAAGACTGCTGGATGCTTTGGTACAATGGGCGGAATGAACATTTGGAACAGATTGGTTTGGCTATTTATGACAATCATGACTTAAATTTCTAAGCTATATGCAAATAAAGAAGTTATTTATAGCTTTAGGTATAGTTTTGCCCTGCACATGCAGGGGCAAAACTTCCTCATTAAAGATGCTCCGGAAGTAATCGAGTCTTACGTCAATCAATTCAATCGTGAAGATAATGAATTGTATAAACAAGATATCCCTAACTGTGGTGCATCTGATTTTTAAGAAAGAATATTCCATTTTTGAGTGTCCGGATAAGGAGTTGGAGAAAACATATTATTTTCGATGGTGGACCTATAGAAAGCATATAAAGAAGACTCCTGACGGGTTCGTTATTACTGAATTCTTGCCGGATGTTCCTTGGGCCGGAAAGTATAATACCATCAGTTGTGCGGCTAACCATCATTTCTACGAGGGCCGGTGGCTGAGAAACGCTGAAATTTTATCTGATTATGCTTCTTTCTGGTTTTCTGGTAGCGGGAATCCGAGGCTATACAGCTTTGGGGCTGCAGACGCTATCTACAATTACTATTTAATTCACAATGATAAAATGCTACTGGCCGATTTGTATCCCAAGCTAAAAGATAACTTTGCAAAGTGGGAAGAAGAAAAGCGGGATTCGACTGGAATGTTCTGGCAGGTTGACGACAGGGATGGAATGGAGATGTCTGTTTCCGGACATTTGTCAGAAGGTGGACGTGGTTATCGCCCTACCATTAACAGCTATATGTACGGTGAGGCTGTTGCGTTGGCAAAAATAGCTTCAATAGTAGATCGTGACATGGAAGCCCGGACCTATCAGAAGAAGGCTGATAAGTTAAAAGGAATAATAAACCGGAGGCTATGGGATAAACAGGCTGATTTCTATAAGGTTATACCTCTAAATGGCAAGATGGAATTCTCTTATGCACGTGAACTTCTTGGATACATTCCCTGGTTCTATAATATACCGCCGGATAACTATTCCATAGCATGGAAACAACTATTTGATTCCAAGGGATTTGAAGCAGCCTCAATGGCCCAACTACTGTAGAACAGCGTTGCCTGATTTCAAGATTTCATACGAAGGACACGAATGTCAATGGAATGGTCCCAGCTGGCCCTATTTGACTTCCATGACACTGGCAGCAATGGCTAACTATTTCAATAGTTATGATTCTCCCATCATCACTAAAAAAGATTATTTAAGTCTTTTGAACATATACAGTAATAGTCATCGTATTTTATCAGTCAATAACGATACGATTTGTTGGATTGATGAAAATATCAATCCCTATACGGGAGACTGGATATCGAGGACTCGCCTGAAATCATGGAAAAACGGAACTTGGATGATTCTAAAGGTGGTGTAGAAAGAGGGAAAGATTATAACCACTCTTCTTTTTGTAATTTGATTATTTCAGGATTAATGGGAGTTCGTCCGCAGGAAGATGGAAGTATTATCATAAACCCTCTTGTTCCTGATGGATGTTGGGACTATTTTTGTTTGGATAATGTATATTGCCAAGGCAAAACCATTACCATTATTTTTTGATAAGAAAGGGAAAAAATATGGTAGGGGAAAAGGTTTTATAGTTTACGTGGACGATAAATGTTTATCTCATACGACAAGGGTGCAGAAAGTAGTAATCCGGTAATTTATTTATGTAACATTCAGGATACCCTTGGAGGCCATATATCAGCATTTACAAAATACCCTCATACCTTTCGTTTAACAGTGACAAAGGATGAGGGTATTTTATGAGAACAATTAATCCTTTTGCGTAATTCCTCTCCAGTCATCTGTTCGGAAAGGTGAAGCTGGAAGTCCTGCTCCATTATACAAATTGCAGACCGGATTATTGGCCCAAGCATATCGCACAGCAACCGGATAAGGTACCGCTTCAGGTGCACTGACTATAATTTTGTCTCCGTCTATCTCAGCTTTGGCCCAATGGAATTCATGATTGCGCCCGGCTATAGCAAAGCCTTTCAACTCCTTGCCATCGCTACTTTTCAATCCACCATCGGTATGATCAAAAGAAAGAATTATCTTATTTCCTACAATCTGATGGGAGCGATAGATCGGGCCGGAATAAGGCAGTTTTTCCCCATATGTTTTGGCACGGGCAATCAAAGCCAGTCGATGTCCTACGGTTTGTTTATCTTTAGGGTGAATGTCGTTGGCGTCACCTCTGTCTATTATTACAGCCATACCGGTATTGCCTACTGCCAATGCACGCATTTGTGCTTCACGAAGCTCTGCCCACTCTGATTCTGCCGGTTGGGAAACTTCATGCATAAAATTGGCCAGTTGCACAAAATAGAATGGAAAATCCTGTTTCCAATCCCGGCGCCAATTCTCTATTACCAATGGGAAAAGTTCCCGATACTGATAGGCTCTGGAAGAATTATTCTCACCCTGATACCAAATTGCTCCTCGAATACCATAAGATATCAGTGGATGAATCATTGCATTATAAAGGGAAGTCGGTAAATTGGGATCTACGGATCTGTCTATCGGAAGTGCCCCTACCTTATGAGTATCCGCAGCAACCTGATATTTCCAATCACCGGACAGACTAATCTGTTCATCATTTGTAGAGCGAAGATAAAGGTCTCCCCAAATGCCACAGTTACCACCTGTATCCAAGACTCGAATGGCTAATATTGCTTTTCCAGCCTTTACCATTTTTTCCGGAATGATGTATTTGCGTTGAAGAGTCGGCCCATCTGTACGGCCTATTTCTATTCCATTCCAATAAGTAATATCATTATCATCAATAGCCCCAGGGATAGTTGTACATCTTTACCTGCAACTAGCGGGAATTTCGATTTCTTTTCTAACCCACATAACTCCATCAAAGCCGGCCAATTGTGGACCCACTTCACCCGGGAAATTCATACTTTCCCAATCTTTGTCATCTAATGATGCAGCAGCTCTTACCGGTTTTCCTTCAGCAAAACCTTCGTCCACACGGTTATTCCAGGCAGTGAGCTCCTTTAAATATTCTGCTTTGAGTATTTTCTTATCACCCGGCATCTTCTGAATGGACTCCACTGTTTTCACAAATTCCGGCATCTCCTTCAAGACTTCTCCACTTATCCAGGATTCAACGTTTGTGCCTCCCCAAGAAGTATGTATCAAGCCAACCGGAACATTTTGTTTCTCTGAGATTTCTCTGCCAAAGAAATAAGCTGTAGCAGAAAACTCAGGGATGGTTATCGGTGAACAAACCTGCCAACTGTCATTGCGGACTTTTATATTCGTTTCCGGTTGGGTACTGTTGATTTGTTCTATTTGCAGAAGTCGTATATTAGAGTGTCCGGCTTCTGCAATTTCTTTCTGGTAATTTGTAATCTTTCCCCATCCCCCTAATGGCATTTCCATATTCGATTGTCCCGAACATATCCATACTTCGCCAATCATCACATTTTTTAAACTTACTTTCTTACCATCTGTCAAGGCAATCTCGTATGGTCCTCCGGCAACAGGCGTGTGAACAGTTACTTTCCATTTTCCTGCTTTATCAGCCTGAACCGCATACGTCTTCCCATCCCATGAGGTGGTTACTTTTACAGTTTTCATAGGCTGCGCTTCACCCCAAATGGGAGCATTGGTTTGTTGCTGCAACACCATATTATCAGAGAAAATAGGTGGCAGCACAATTTTTGCAAATGCTGTACCTGACAAGATCAGTAAAATTACAACTAGCATACATTTGTTTTTCATACCCTTTAGTTTTTACTTTGATATACACATTATTTTAGTTTTATTCATTTGTACAAAGATAGAAATCTATACTTAAAAACGCACCCAAATACATGACATTAAAGTATATAGAACCCATAATGACATAAATGGATACATATATGTCACAAATGCAGAACAGAATGTTCTATTTATGTGCTAATTTTGCAAATAATAAAACTTTAAAACACATCATTTAGTATGAAAAAACAATTACTGCTGCTATTAATTTTTAGTATTTCTTTGTATATTCAGGGACAGAACATACATAAGCTGGCTTCGCCGGATGGGAATATTCAGATTTCAGTGAATCTCTCAGATAAAATCTACTACGATGTCATTTGCCGGAATGAGACATTGTTAAAGCAGTGTCACCTTGCAATGGAAATCGGTGACCAGGAATTGGGAACGAATCCTAAAATGACTAAAGTAAGCCATAAGAATATAGACGAGTCTTTAAAGCCTGTTATTCCATTGAAATTTTCGTCTGTAAGTAATCGGTACAACCAACTTCTTCTAGACTTCAAAGGAGGTTATTCCGTAGAGTTTCGTGCCTTCAATGACGGAATTGCCTACCGTTTTATAACCAATAAGAAAGGAATGATCAATGTGAAGAATGAGACCCTCCAAGTGAACTTCCCTGATAATTATTTGCTACACATGCAACAGTCCGGAAGTTTTAAAACGGCTTATGAAGAAGAATATACCCATTTGTATAGCAAAGAATGGAAATCATCTGCCTCAATGGCTTTATTGCCAATTCTGATTGATACTCAAAAAGGAAGTAAGATATTAATCAGTGAAACATCACTAACCGATTATCCGGCTGTTTTTCTGAAAAGTAATGGCAGCAATGGTATGGTTTCTGTATTTCCCAGAGTACCTCTTGAATTTGGAGAAGACGGTGATCGGAGTGTCAAAATACTGAAAGAAGCCGACTATATAGCACAAACCAGTGGAAAGCGTAATTTCCCTTGGCGCTATTTTGTCATTAGTACAGAAGATAGCCAACTCATTGAGAATACGATGTCTTATAGATTGGCCGAAAAGAACATATTGGAAGATACTTCCTGGATTAAGCCGGATTGGCAAGCTGGGAATGGTGGAACGGTGCTACTCCCTACGGACCGGATGTTAATTTTGTAGCAGGATGCAATCTCGATACTTACAAATATTTTATTGATTTTGCTGCTAATTATGGTATACCATATATTATTATGGACGAGGGCTGGGCTATGAGTACCCGTGATCCCTATACACCAAATCCTGCGGTAGATGTGCATGAACTCATTCGTTATGGCAAAGAAAAAAATGTAGGCATTGTGCTTTGGTTGACATGGCTCACTGTAGAAAACAATTTCGGGCTGTTTGAGACTTTCGAGAAATGGGGTGTGAAGGGAGTCAAAATCGACTTCATGGACAGAAGTGACCAGTGGATGGTGAATTATTATGAAAGAGTAGCCCGAGAGGCTGCCAAGCACCATCTGTTTGTCGATTTTCATGGGGCATTTAAGCCTGCCGGATTGGAATATAAGTATCCGAATGTATTGTCTTATGAGGGCGTAAGAGGAATGGAACAAATGGGTGGATGTCGACCGGACAACAGCATATATCTGCCTTTTATGAGAAATGCGGTTGGTGCAATGGACTATACGCCGGGTGCCATGCTTAGTATGCAACCGGAAATTTATTGTTCCGAACGTCCTAATTCAGCCAGTATAGGTACACGAGCTTACCAAATGGCTTTATTTGTTATTTTCGAAAGTGGGTTGCAGATGATGGCGGACAATCCTACACTTTACTATCGCAATGACGAATGTACCCGATATATTACTCAAGTCCCGCAGACATGGGATGAAACCATTGCTTTGAAAGCTAAGGCTGGGGAATATGTGATTGTGGCAAAACGTAAAGGAGATAAGTGGTATATCGGTGGCATGACTAACAACCGACAGCAAGAGAGAACCTTTGAATTGGATTTTGACTTCCTGAAAGAAGGACAATCTTATCGGATGACTTCTTTTGAGGATGGGGTTAATGCTAACCGACAAGCTATGGATTACAGAAAAAAAGAATATACTCTTAAAAAAGGAGATAAAATAATAAGTGCGTCTGGCACGTAACGGAGGATTTGCCTCTGTCATTGAGTGATAATCCTATCTTGATCTTTATCCAATCCGGACTGGTTGCATCATTTCTCTCCTTTCATATTGCTTTGCAGGGAGAAGTTGTGGAGCAAGTCCGGATTCGGATACTATTTTGATAGAAATGGCAATCTCTTCGGGAGAAAACATTTATCATGCACTTGAGAATTATTTGTCCGGCATGTATTATCTTTGTGAACCCACTAATGCATTATATCTAACATGAAATACATTTATCGAACATACTTGTCACTACTGTATTTTCTTTGCTTACTATTTTGCCTGCCTTTGGAGGTTCATGCATACAGTTTGAGACAATTTTCCAATAGAGATGGTCTTTCAAATAGTGCTATTCTCTCTCTTTATCAGGATGATCGGGGCATCATTTGGATCGGCTCTTGCGATGGCATGAATATCTTTGATGGAACCGACATATATTTGTATACCCCAATAAGCTCTTCCAAAACCTTACTTTCCGGAAACTTGATAAATCAAATCATCGAATCGGAGAAGGATATATTATGGGTGCAGACTAATTATGGATTGAATCGCTTAGATACCAAGCAACAGACCAGTCAGAGTTTCACTGAATTCAAAGGGCAATACTTTATGGCTAACAATAAGGATGACATGCTTTTTATTCTGAAAGATGATGGCTATCTTTATTATTATCAGCGAGAAGCACAATCTTTCAATAGATTGGAAATTCCCAATCTTGAATTTAGCCATGTACTCTCTATGACTGTAGATTCAAACGATATTTTATGGATATTTACCTCCAATGAAGAGACTCAAAGTTATCGTATTGAGAATACAAAACAGGGGCTGACATTAACCCGTAAGAATCTTTTTACGCATTCGTGTAAATTATACCATGCCTTTGCCGAGAAAGATATGGCTTACTTTATTGACGAAACCTACGCTCTTTACGAATATGATTTTAATAACCGGCAAGCATACTATATAGCTGACCTAAGAGGTCAGATTGAAGTGCATGGGGAAGTATCTTCCATCATCAAGCAAAAAAACGATTACTACATCGGTTTCAAAAACAGTGGTCTCATTGTTCTAAAATATATGTCCTCTCAAAAGATGAAATATCAGATACAGAAAACAGAAATACATTCCGGTATTTTCTGTCTGATGAAAGATAAATTTCAAGATATTGTATGGATAGGAACAGACGGACAAGGAGTATACATGTATTATAATGACACCTTTTCTATTACCAATACTCTTTTAGACACTCCTGTATATCAAATAAGTAATCCGGTTAGGGCTCTTTACTACGATCAGGAGCAAACGTTTGGATAGGAACCAAAGGAAGTGGGATACTCCGCATTAAAAAGTATACTCCGGATAACAGTATGCCTATGTCGTCTGATCGGATTACACCATATAATAGTGCGCTGGCAGATAATTCCGTCTATTGTTTTGCTCCCGGATGCAAAGATAAATTGTGGATCGGAACCGAAAATGGAATTAATTATTATTCGTACTTAAGCAGGCAATTAAAAGAACTGCCTATCATTGCCAATGGAGAAAAAGTGAAGTATGTGCATTCTATAAAACAACCGAATGATACGACCTTATGGGTATCTACGGTAGGTGAAGGCATTGTAAAAGTTATCTTTGATGCTTCTACTGCTACTCCTACTGTAAAATCTGCTTCCCGTACTGTTATTGATAACGGGCGTATGGCTTCGAACTATTTCTTTACTTCTTACCAGGAAAACGACTCCATACTTTGGTTTGGCAATCGTGGTTGCGGTGCATACCGCATGAATGTAGAGACAGGGGAAATGATTCCGCATCGTTTTGACAGTATTGTAAGCAGTCAGACAGCTAACGACATTTTTGCTATTTACAAAAACGCAAAAGGTTATTGGTTAGGAACTAGCTCGGGGTTGTTGCATCTTGAACAAGATGATTCCTTATATAGGAAAGCGGACTTATTTTTAAATAACACTGTACACGGAGTTTTAGAGGACCACCAAGGCGATCTTTGGTTGAGTACCAACCAGGGATTGATACGCTTCAACCCCGAGACTCGTACAGGGCAAACCTATAACAGTGGAAATGGATTGGAAATCACCGAGTTCAGTGATGGTGCTTTCTATAAAGATGTCGTTTCGGAAACACTGTTTTTTGGAGGTACAAATGGTTTTATTTCCATTCAGACAAATGACTGTATCACCGAAGAGTATATGCCGCAAATCACCCTGAAAGGACTGTCTATCTTTGGCAAAGAACACAATATTCATAAGTTTCTTTATGAAAAGGAAGGTAAAACAATCCTTCAACTGGATTACAGTCAAAACTTCTTTCAGCTAAATTTTATGGCTATTGATTACATCAATGGCAACAACTATTCTTTTTATTATAAGCTTGAAGAAATGAGCAACCAATGGATAGAAAACGGAACATCCACCAGCGCTATTTTCTCTAATCTTGCTCCGGGTGAATATTCTTTATTAGTAAAATACAAAAACAATATAAACGGGCAAGAAAGCCAAACACAATCCGTCATTATTCGTATCACTCCGCCGTGGTATCTCAGTCCGCTGGCCTATATGGTATATTTCATTCTATTTGCACTGTTGTGCACTGCAGGGATATATAGGCTCATTTATATATACCGTCGCAAACAACACCGTATGTTGGACAAGATGAACCGGGAGAAGAAAGAAGAAATCTACGAATCAAAATTGCGTTTTTTCACTAATATCACTCATGAATTCTGTACGCCACTGACCCTGATTTATGGTCCTTGTGAGAAGATACTTGCCAATCCGGAGATTGACGCATACACTCAGAAGTATGCAAAGATGATACAACAAAATACTGAAAAACTGAATAATCTGATTTTAGAGTTACTTGAATTTCGCAGATTGGAAACCGGCAATAAAGTACTTTCTATTCAACAGTTATCCGTGTCGGAAAAGGTTAGAAGCATAGCGGAATCTTTCGAAGAACTGGCTGAAAATAAAGAAATGAATTATCAGTTGCATATTTCTCCGGACATTGAATGGAATACGGATATCAGTTGCTTCAATAAGATTGTCAGCAATTTAATATCCAACGCTTTTAAGTACACGCCCGACAAAGGAATTATCACAATAGAGTTGAAAGTGGAAAACCAGTCGTTAATTTTTTGTATATCCAATTCTGGAAAAGGGATAGCCAAAGAAAATTTATCCAAAATATTCGATCGTTATAAAATATTGGATTCTGTTGAGATGAACGGTAAGAATTCTCGTACAGGACTTGGATTAGCTATTTGTAAGAGCATGATTACGCAGTTGAATGGGGAAATCAGCGTAAATAGTGTTCTCTATGAAATGACAACATTCACCGTTACCTTGCCCAATCTTCCCATAACTGAACGGGAAACTACACAAACTACTTATGAAACCGGACTATTACATACGGCTACGGAGGAACCTATTGTTTTAGAAAAGACTGCCATAGAGTTTGATACGGGTAAACGGACCATCATGGTTATTGATGATGATAATTCCATGTTATGGTTCGTTTCAGAACTTTTTGCAGACAAATACAATGTGTGCTCTTTTGATAATGCAAAAGATGCATTGAGCAGTCTGGAGCAGAAGCAACCCGACTTAATTATTTCAGACGTCATGATGCCCGGTATCGATGGACTATCGTTTGCTCAGAAGATAAAGCAACACAAATTATGGAGTCATATTCCACTGATCCTCCTTTCCGCCCTACATCACGAAGACGATCAGGTAAAGGGCATCGAGTCAGGAGCAGAAGCCTATGTTACCAAACCTTTTAACGTGAAGTATCTGGAGAAAATCGTTTATCGTCTCATCAAACGGGAGGCAGACTTGAAAGAATATTATAGCTCTATTTTCAGTTCCTTCACTATGGAACATGGTAATTGTATACATAAAGAAGATCAGGAGTTCCTGGATAAAATGCTCGAGATTATAGAGAAGAATATTGCAAATCCCGATTACAAGTGGAATTGCTAAGTAGTGAGATGGGGTATAGTACCCGCCAGTTCTACCGGAAACTAAAACCGATAACTGAACAGTCTCCTGCTGATATCATTAAGGAATACCGTCTAACAATGGCAGAACGACTGTTAATAGCCAAGAATCTTACTATTGAAGAGATTATGGACCAGACCGGATTCAACAACCGCGGAACATTCTATAAACTGTTCTCGAAAAGGTATGGCATGCCTCCGCGACAGTATAGAGAGCAACAAAAGGAAAATGTAAAGAAGGAGAAGATATCGGGCATATCAGACGAATAGGGCGTCTGAAACTTGTATAACTTATTATTGGGGCTATACTGCATTATTCTTTCTGAAATTTGTGGGGCTGCAACCTCTGTATTTTTTAAATAGTTTATTTAAATGGCTTTCATCGGTGAAACCTAATTCTGCTACAATCTCACTGATTCTCATTTCGCTATGCAATAATCTGTTTTCTACCAGTTTCAGTTTATAATTCAGTATGTACTGTTGCATTGTTTCGTTTGTGTGTTTTTTAAAGTAACGTCCCAAATAATTCTCTGAAATGCCGAAATGTTGACTGATAGCTTTCGTTTTGATTTTCTCGGATTGATAAATGTAGGTCTGGATATATTGCAGTATACCGAGTGATTTCTCTTCGGAGCATTCATTTACTTGTTCAGGCAGAAACATGGCGATATTGCGTGCAACGACTATTATTATGGTGTTTATCAGTTGCGTTATGATTTCTTTGCTATATAAGTTTCTATTGACGTATTCCCTGATGATGGCTTCAATCATAGGTTTTACGAGTAGTTTGTCTGTTCGATTTCGTAAAATACAGCCAGGTTGGTGGTTGGCATGCTGTAAGATAAATTCTAATCGTTTTATGTTTTCTGTACCGAAAACAGCGGAATGAATGTAGATATCATTGAACTTAATATTGATAAACTTAGTAGTGGAATGTATTTCAAATGAATGTGAGTCTCCGGGAGTTATCATAAATAGGTGTCCGTCGTGATAAGAAAATTTATTATTGTTAATCCATTGGATACCTGTACCCGATAAGATGTAGACCAACTCAAAAAAAGTATGGTCGTGTTCTTTTAGCATTGACTCGTCAAACTCACTGAAACTAATCTCAAACGGTTGATGTAAGTTTTCTCTTTTCATAAGACAAATATAGTCTAAAAAACGTAATTTTACCGATATAACGAAAAGTAATACATAATAATAGATCTGGAAATGGTATAACTTTGCTTTAAATATAAAAAATTGATAGGATATGAACTTTTTAGAACTTACAAAAAAACGTTTCTCGGTGAGAATTATAAGTCAGACAGGTCGAACAGGATAAAATCGACTATATCATTGAATGTGCCCGTTTAGCTCCTTCTGCAGTTAATTATCAGCCTTGGCATTTCATGGTGGTAGCCAGTGAAGAACAAAAACAGAATTTACGGCAATGTTATAATAGAGAATGGTTCGCACGGGCACCGGTATACATTGTTGTTTGTGCCGATAAATCGATAGCATGGGTACGTAAATCCGATAACAAAAATCATGCGGATATCGATGCTGCTATTGCTACAGAGCATATCTGTTTAGCCGCAGCCGAAATAGGGCTGGGAAGTTGTTGGGTGTGCAACTTTGATCCGGAATTGTTTAAAGCTAATTTCGGGCTGTCGTCCGAAAGATATCCGGTAGCTATTGTATCATTGGGATATATCCAAGAGCAACCTGATCACTTTACTACCCGAAAGGACAAGGATGAAATTGTTACTTTCTTATAAATCCGCATGGGAGGGAACGAATGAAAACAGAGATGGAGAAATGCTTGGCTGGTGAATGGTATGATTGCCATGCTCCGGTTTTTCTAGAACTAAAAGGAAAAACTCACCGTTTGTTGATGAGATACAATTCACTGTCTTATGAACAAAAAGAAGAAAAATATGCGATTCTGAAAGAAATGTTCGGTAGTATCGGAACAGAGGTTTCCGTAGGACATTCTTTTCTCTGCGATTATGGATGTAATATTCATATTGGTGATAATGTTACGGTAAATATAGGCTGTGTGTTTGTCGATTGCAATAAGATTACAGTTGGTAATAATGTACTGATTGCTCCTAATGTCCAGATTTATACGGCAACGCATCCCATTGATTTGAATGAACGGTTAACACCTGTTGAGGCACCGGAGGGAGTTCGATATGTCCGTCATACATTTGCCCTTCCAGTCACTGTTGAAGATGGTTGCTGGATCGGTGGTGGAGTTATTATATTGCCCGGGGTTACTATTGGTAAGGGAAGTGTTATTGGTGCCGGAAGTGTTGTTACCAAAAATGTTCCTGCAAACAGTCTGGCTGTTGGAAACCCATGTAGGGTGATTCGTCAAATCAATAAATCTGAAAAATATGATCCGGCTGGTAGCTTTTGATCTGGATGGTACGATAGGAGATACTATTCCGCTATGTTTAGCAGCATTCAGAGAGGCGACTACTCCTTATGTAGATCATGAATTATCAGATGACGAGATAGCGCGGACCTTCGGATTAAATGAAGAAGGTATGATCAATCAAGTGGTTTCCGGTAATAGTCGGGAGAAGGCATTAAATGATTTCTATGTAATTTATGAAGAAATGCATGCCATTTTATGTCCCAAGCCATTTGAAGGGATGAAAACATTGATCGGGCAATTACATGAAAGAAATGTAATAGTAGTTCTTATTACGGGGAAAGGTATAAGAAGTTGTGATATTACATTGAAACAATTTGGTATGGATGGGTGTTTTGACCGAATAGAAACCGGCTCTTCTGAAAAGAACAGAAAATCAGAAGCAATGAAGGCCATATCATTATATTATGGCTTTAAGTCGAATGAAATGATATATGTAGGAGATGCGGTTTCTGATATCGAGGCATGCTATTCCGTAAAGATACAGTGTTTGTCAGCGGCATGGGCTGCATCGACAGACTGTGAGCAGTTAGAAAAATATAATTCAGGTTATGTCTTTAGTTCAGTTCGGTTATTACGGGATTTTCTACTTTGTTGAAGTACTAGTTTGAACCATAAAAAGGTT